>Ga0247842_10001684_pt1 | contig 35592 bp, 31 predicted proteins | sample LaCruzMarch2015__3_FD_192411 | JGI IMG/M metagenome (GOLD analysis project Ga0247842, IMG submission 192411) | Freshwater microbial communities from meromictic Lake La Cruz, Castile-La Mancha, Spain - LaCruzMarch2015_19m | ecosystem: Environmental > Aquatic > Freshwater > Lake | place: Spain...
GCAGGGAACCCCGTAGGCCGTCGTGAGGTCGTAAAGGGCCTCGTTCGCTCGGACAAGCTGGGCGAGCTTGTACTCCCCGTCGGGGGTTTTTTCGGAACGCACCGGGTCGCACCAGCAGAAGTTGTCGAGCCCTGCCAGCCGTTCGAGGGGGGCTCCGACGGCGATAGCGTTCCGGACGGCCTCATCGATCGCGCATGCGGCCATCGCGTAGGTGTCGATGTCGCTGTAGCGGGGACAGATCCCGTTCGCGACGACGATTCCTTCAAAGGAGTCGAGGAGCGGCCGGATGACGGCGGCATCGCTCGGGCCGTCGTTGACGACGCCGGTCAGGGGTTTGACGACGCTTCCCCCCTGGACCTCATGGTCGTACTGGCGGACGACGGACTCCTTGCTGCAGACGTTGAGGCGGGAGAGCACTGCCTTCAGGGCGCCTCCCAGGTCCTGCGGTTCCGGGAAATCGGGTTCCGGATGGCGCGGGGGAGTCCAAACCGCCCGGAGGGTCATCTGCGGAAGGCCGTCGTGGAGGAAGGACATTTCGATCAGCGCGACGGTCTCTTCGCCGTAGCGGATGTGGAACCAGCCCGAATCCGTGTAGCGGCCGAGCACCGTCGCTTCCACATCCATTATCCGGGCCAGTTTGAGGAATTCATCGCTCTTCGCCGGATCGACGGCGAGGGTCATCCGCTCTTGCGACTCGGAGATGAGGATCTCCCAGGGGTTCAGCCCCGGGTACTTCAGCGGCGCCTTTTTCAGATCGAGTTCGCAGCCGCCGGAGAGGCGCGCCGTTTCGCCCACGGAAGATGAGAGGCCGCCCGCGCCGTTGTCGGTGATCGCGCGGTAGAGGTCCCGGTCCCGGGCGGCGAGGAGGAAGTCGGTCATCTTCTTCTGGGTGATCGGGTCGCCGATCTGGACCGCCGTCACCGGGGAGCCCTCGTGAAGCTCCTCGGAGGAGAAGGTCGCCCCGTGGATGCCGTCTTTACCGATCCGACCGCCGGTCATGACGATCAGGTCCCCCGGCCGGATCTCCTTCGTGTGGGTCGGCGTCCCGGCGATCCGGGCGGGCATGATTCCTCCCGTCCCGCAATAGACGAGGGGTTTGCCGAGATAGCGTTCATCGAAAACGAGGCAGCCGTTCACGGTCGGGATGCCGCTTTTGTTGCCGCCGTGTTCCACCCCCTCCCGGACCCTCTCGTAGATCCGCCGCGGGTGGAGGATCCGCTTCGGCAGGGATCTGCCGTAGTCGGGCGGCGCAAAACAGAAGACGTCCGTGTTGAAGATGAGTTTCGCCCCCTTTCCGCAGCCGAAGGGGTCCCGGTTCACGCCGACGATGCCGGTCAGCGCCCCGCCGTAGGGGTCGAGCGCGGAAGGGGAGTTGTGGGTTTCCACCTTGAAAACGAGGTTCCAGTCGTCGTTGAAGCGTATGATCCCCGCGTTGTCCGAAAAAACGGAGAGGCACCAGTCATGGGCCCCCATACGCTTCCGGATCTCGCGGGTCGAGCGCTTGATGCAGGTGTCGAAAAGGGAGTCGATCTCCCGGGAGTCCCCTTCGCCGTCGTCATAGGCGATTCGGGCGTTGAAGATCTTGTGCTTGCAGTGTTCGGACCAGGTCTGGGCGAGGCATTCCAGTTCCGCGTCGGTCATTTCAGTTCCCAAACCAACCTCTTTCCGGCGGGCGAGGACGGCGTCGTTTTTCAGGTAGTCCCGGAGGACCCGCATCTCTTCGAGGTTCAGGGCCAAAACCCGTTCCTGGCTGATCCGGACGAGCTCCGCGTCGGGAACATCGAGGTCGATCTCTTCCGTCCGCGGACGGTTTTCTCCGATGACGCGCGGCACGTAAGGCTTGATTCCCGCCTCCGGATCCCAGGTTTTCCCGTCATGGATGTCATAACGCTGGATCAGGTCGTTGGCGAGAAGCTCGGAGGCGATCCGTTCCGCATCCGTCCGGGTGAGGGTGTCGAGGGCGCATCGGTCGCGGATGCCGCAAATGACGTACTGCCGCGACGTGTAGACCCGGACCGTCCTTCCGGTGAGAAGGGCAATGGCCTCCCCGGCAGTCTTCCCGACGTTATCCGTGACGCCGGGACGGAATCCCACCTCGATGAGCCAGTCGAATCTGTTTGCGATTCCCCGGTCGATCCCGGTCTCCTGGATCACCGGGTCTGAAAGGGGACCGCAGGCCGCCCGTTCCAGCTCCTCCGGGACAAGGGGCCCGTCGATCGTGTAGACCTCGACTGTCTGCACCGTATCCACGGGAATCCGGAGGTGCTCGGTGATCCGCTTTCGGATTTTTTCGCCGAGGGCGTCCCTGATTCCTTTTTTGAAACCGATTTCGATGCGATGGGCCATGGTCTTCTCCTGAACTGTCCCTGCTGCTGGTTCGATGATCCGCGCTGACAGGCGTACATAACAGATGCCTGCGAAAAAGGCAACGGCGAGTGTGTCCGGAAGTCCGGGAGCGAACAGTCTTTCGGTTTCTCGATCTCCGTGAATACCGTCCTTTTTACTTCTTATGTTGTTTTTCTATTCGCGATAGTCCATGCATCATTTCAAGTGTAAATCTTCGATTTGGACTGAAAACCGAGGCAATTCGCCCTTGACTTTCCATTCTCATAAGAGCATTCATCAAGCGTAGTTTCTCTTATTAGGTTAGGCCATATCACAATAAAAGGATGTAACCAAAGAAGTAGTTTTCTATTGGCAGCGGCTCAAGAAACAACCATGTGGCCTGACAAACGGCTCACCGGATCGCCGAAAAATCCGGCTCCCAGTGAGCCGCAACGTACGCTCTCTTTCAATTGGAAATCATCAACCTTTTTGCGCTGTCCGGTCCCCACAGTTTTAGTGAAGTCAAGCTCCGGCGAATTATATTTATGCTTATCACGCCGTTTCAATAGCAAATACAAGTGTTGATACTGGTTCTCCGGAGTATTTTGTTGAATACGGATCGAAACAAGGGGATACTCCCGCCGTGAAAAAGCAATGCCTTATCAATCACCGCACATCAAACATGGGAGGAGGTCCGTCCTGAACCCTCAGAATATAATACGTATCGGGTTATGAAGTGATGAAACAAGCCAGTGGTTGGGATTTTTTCGATCGCATTTACTGCATTTCGGTCGAAGAACGTAAAGACCGGCGGCAGGCGGCGACGAGTCAGTTCAATAAAGTCGGTCTGGCCGGCAGGGTTGAATTTGTCATCGTCAAACGTCATCCCCAGAATGTCGAACAAGGCATGTATGAATCCCACATGACCTGTCTGCGTAAAGGTTTGGAGGCCGGTGCAGGGCGCATCGTCGTATTTGAAGATGACGTCCTCTTTGATCGTTTTGATGCCGGGCGCTTCAACCACTGCACACGCTTTTTATCCGCCCATCCGAATTGGCAGATCCTGCTTTTGGGCGGTCTCATCCGCTCCAGTCAAAAAACAACCGATCCTTGTGTACAAAAAGTCCAGTATCAAAGCCTGGCCCATGCCTATGCCGTAAACCGCCCCTACGCGGAAACCCTGGCTTATACGCCCTGGCAGGGTATTATTATCGACACCTTGTTTCGGCCTCTGACCGACCACATTTATGCCGCTTATCCCATGTTTGCCTTTCAAAACAACTTACCGTCAGACAATGATAAATATCGATATCTTGAACTGTTCAGACGTTGTTGCGGCGGGCTTGAGCGGATTCAGAAGATGAACGAATTTTATCATCGCCACAAATTCGGGATCATCACTGCCCATGTCCTGATACTTTTAGTTCTCTTGTGGTTCGTCCTTTTCTAACCGAATGTAAGTTTGATTTTTAGGTCCATCTTCAGGGTACACGCGGCCCGGATGCCTTCCCGGCATGGCAATGGCGCCGGCAAGAAGGGGATAACATGATCACCGTCTGCAACCGGACAATCCTCTCCTTACAGTCGGAACGGCATCGGTGTTGCGAAAAATCACGACGGCGATTTACCGGTTGAAAGACGTTCCATCACCGGTCGATCGATCAGCTCCGGCAGGGGGAGGATCTCATACCCCTGCCTCTTCAGGCCGGAAACGATCTGCTCCATTTCCGCGAGCCACTCCTCGATCCCCTCTCCGCCCCTCGGCGCAACGTCATGCAGCAGAAGGATGTCGCCGGGGCGGACCTTCTTCAGGATGATCGCGGCCAACCCGGCAATCCGCCGGTTTCCCCGGTCAAAGGCGCGGCAACTGAACGTCACGCAGTACATACCGAGCGACCTCAAGACCCCCGGCAGTCGGGGATTCGTGATGCCGACGGGGGGGCGGAAAGTCAGCGGACGGACGGCAAAGGCTGCCAGCAGATCCTGCGTTCGGGCGACCTCCTCCTGGAGCTTTGCCCGGGAACGCAGCATCAGTAAGGGGTCATGGTGATAGGAGTGGTTTCCGAGGGTGTGGCCCCGAGAGAGGATCCCCCGGATCAGCTCCGGGTGTCGTTCCGCCCTTGCGCCGGCAACAAAAAACGTCGCCTGCACGCCATGCCGCCGCAGAAGGTCCAGCAGCCGGGGGGTGACATCTGGATCCGGGCCGTCATCGAAGGTCAGGGCCACGGCCCTGCGGCCCGCTTTTCGCCGACTGATCACGGGCAGGAAGAACCCCACCCCGGGAAGGAAGGGGGCGACCAGGCAAAGAAGAACGAAAACCCCTAAGGGGGCGACAACCAGCGCCGGTCGGATGACCAGCATGAGGCTGGAAGCGAGAAAGGCCATCATCCCGGCGAGAAAGGCAGGCGACAGAACTTCCCATTCCCTGCGGCTGACTACGCCGTTCTTCATCCCGGCAGCCCCCACCACCGGAAAGCCGGGCGGCGGAAGGCATTGCGGGACACATTCCGGCGGCGCCGCCCCCGTCAGCCGCTCCACCAGACGCCGCGTTGCCCAGCGCAGGAGGATCTGCGCATAATGCACGCCCGCAAGATAGAATCCGGCCAGAAAGACAAGATGGGAGAGGCCATAGGTGGCGGGACCGCCGACGACGACGATCAGGGGTTCCCGCAGACGATAGGAGATCCAGGCCAGAAGCCCGACAGCCGGCCAGCCGATGATGTAACTGAAGACCATGAGCCCCAGGCCGATCCACATCCGGGGCGTTGGCTTCGCCCTCATCGCCTTGAGATCCGCTTTCTCCGCGAGGGCCTCACGGACGAAACGGGTCGCGGCCAACCGGGCGACCATTCCCTTCACAATGGAATTGCCGGGCATCATCTGCTCCTTTGTGTCTTCGAGATAATCATTTTCCCGATCGCGGACCAGTCGCTGATCTTTCATGATATCAAGATGATCGCATTCATACGCGGATGCGGCAGTACATCGCCGTTACGATATAAATTGAATCGGATACTCATATTTGTATTGATACACGTTTTATTTTGTATTATCAATCGAAGATGAATGAAAAACGACCATCCCGACCGGATCCCGGCGGCTATCGCATACGGGAGGAGGCTGCGTTTCGCAGTCCGTCCCTGGAATAACCCATGAACATGAACCCATCTCCCGATCCTTCCGCACCGGAAAGAAGACAGCCCTGGCAGAAAACCCTCTACATCATGTTCGCCGCCCAGCTCCTGTCGATCATCGGCTTCGCCTTCGTTCTGCCGTTCCTCCCCTTCTACATCCGGGAGTTGGGGGTCACCGACGAGCGACTCGTTCCCGTCTGGGCCGGCGTCATGGCGGCCTCCGGCAGCCTGGTCATGGCCTTCTTCTCCCCGCTCTGGGGATGGCTCGCGGACCGGCACGGACGGAAGATCATGGTGGAGCGGGCCATGTTCGGCGGCGCCGTCATCACCTTCGCGATGGGCCTCGTCTCCAACGTTTGGCAACTCCTCTTCCTCCGTCTCCTCTCGGGGGCTACGACGGGGACTATTGCGGCCTCCATCGCCCTGGTCTCCACGGTTGTCCCGCGGCAGCGGCTGGGATACGCGCTGGGGCTCATGCAGGTGGCGGTTTTCCTCGGCATGACCCTGGGTCCATGGATCGGGGGGATCATGGCCGATGTCATCGGCTATCGGTTCACCTTCATGGCGGGCGGCGCAATTCTCCTGCTGGGCGGGGCGCTTGTCCTCTTCGGAACCCGGGAGCGGTTCAGCCGGCCTTCGAAGGAGACGCTCGCCAAAGGCGACCGGCTTTTCTCCCTCCTGGCCTACGGTGGCTTTCCCGCGATGCTCGTCCTCTTCTTTTTCTTCCACTTCACGGTCCATTTCGTCGCGCCCATCCTGCCGCTCTTCATCGAAACGATGTGCGATGCGGTGCGGGGCGGCGTGGCCTCGACGACGGGCATGCTCTTCGCCATCAGCGGCGGGGCGGCAGCCCTGTCCGCCGGCGGGATCGGCTACCTCAGCGACCAGATCGGCTACAAGCGGATTCTCCTGTTCCATCTCCTCCTGACGGCCGTGAGCATGCTCCTGCACGGCGCGGCGCAGGGCATCCTCCACCTGGTCCTGCTGCGGGTTCTCTACGGCCTTGCGGCGGGAGGCATTCTTCCCACGATGAACGCGCTGGTCGGGCGTCTGATTCCGCCCGCCAGCTACGGCAAGGCCTACGGACTGACCTCGTCTATGACCGCCTTGGGTATGGCCGCCGGTCCCTTGTTCGGAGGGATCATGGCCTCTTCCTGGGGATACCGCTGGCCGTTCGTCTTCGTCGGCGTCCTGATGATCGCCGTTACCCTGCCCGTCGTCCTCAGCATCCGCCACCGCCCGCGCTGAAAAGGGGGCTGTCTCCCCTTTTCACTTTCCGCTTGACAATAGAACGCGTGTTCTATATGAGGTGGCCATGAAAGAAAAACGCACCCCGCAATCGGTCCGGAAAATCCTCGCCGCCTTCTTCCGGAAAAACCGGCGGATGCCCTCCTATGCCGAGATGATCGCCCTGCTCGGAGTCCGGTCGAAGAGCGTCGTCCATTTTTGGATCGGGAAGCTCATCGCCGCCGGCCTGCTCGACAAGGACGACAAGGGCCATCTGAGCCTGACGAAACGCCCCTTCGCCGTTCCCGTTCTCGGTTCCATCCGGGCGGGTTTCCCCTCCCCGGAGGAGGAGGCCCTCTGCGACATCCTGTCCATGGACGAATACCTGATCACGAGGCCGGAGGCGTCCTACCTGCTCCAGGTGAGCGGGGATTCCATGAGCGGGGCGGGCATCATGGAGGGCGACCTCGTCATCGTGGAGAAGGGGCGGGAACCCAAAGGCGGCGACATCGTGATCGCCGAGGTTGACGGGGAGTGGACGATGAAGTACTTCCGGAGGGAGGGGAAGGCGGTAGTCCTGGAAGCGGCCAATCCGAAATATCCCCGGATCCGGCCCAGGACGGAACTCAAACTCGGGGGGATCGTCACTGCGGTGATCCGGAAGTATCACCATTCCATGAGATGAACAAACGGTAAAAATCAATCCCGGATCATACTCCCCACCGATCCGGCGAAGTCCGGATTACCCTTCTTTTCAAAAGGTTCAGGGAGGTCCCATGAAAGCGATGATTCTGAACGGCGTTTCCGGTTTCGCGCAAAATCCGGCGCCGCTCGTTTCAACGGAGGCGCCGGAACCTGCGCCCGGTCAAGGCGAGATCCTGATCCGTGTGGCCGCCTGCGGCGTCTGCCACACGGAGATCGACGAGATCGAAGGGAGGACGCCGCCGCCCGCCTTTCCCGTTATCCCAGGACACCAGGTAGTCGGGCGCGCAGCCGCCCTGGGACCGGACATCGGGCGTTTCCGTCCGGGAGACCGCGTGGGCGGGGGTGACGAAGGACGAACCTCCGGAAAAACTTCACGCGATCATCGACACGACACCCGCCTGGAAGCCCGTCGTTGAGGCCCTGAAGCACCTCGCCCCCGGCGGAAGGCTCGTGATCAACGCCATCAGGAAGGAGGAGAAGGACAAGACCGAACTGCTCCGTCTCGACTACCCCGCACACCTGTGGCTGGAGAAGGAGATCAAAAGCGTGGCGAACGTCGCCCGGCGGGACATCGCCGAATTTCTGGAACTCGCCGCGAAGATTCCCATCCGGCCCGGGGTGGAGGAGTACCCGCTTGCGGAGGCCAACCGGGCCCTCGCCGAAATGAAGGCGGGAAAGATCCGCGGCGCGAAGGTCCTCCGGATCGCCTGAGCCGGCCCTGTGCTTTTGCAGAAGCGACCTTGCGCGGGTTTCCCCAAATCCACCACCTAATTTAATCAAACCGTGCAAAGACGGGAGCTTACCGCCGATTTGCATTCACCTTGTTGTAAGTAAGAAATAGTAATTTCTACAGTAAGCCCAATCATCATAAAATGTTGGTGGTGGATTTAGGTGTCATTTTAACATTGACGCAAGACTCTGTTTTCCGCTATGCGGAGAGATCATATGGATCCCCTCGCGGGGGACGGCCGGCGACGGAAGGAGAATTAACATTTGAATCTGCGTGCAATCTTCGGAGGAATGCTGCCCCTGTTCGTTATGGGGCACTTCAGCCACCATGTCCTGACAACGATCACCGTGCCGCTCATCCCCTTCATCCGCAGCGCCTTCAACCTGGACTACACGCAGTCGGGCCTCGTCGTCTCGGCCTTCACACTGGCCTACGGTTTCGGTCAGCTTCCGGCGGGCTGGCTCGCCGACCGGATCGACCCCCGCAAGCTGATGACCGTCGGCATCTCCGGCGTCGCGCTCGCCGGCATCCTGGTCGGCCTTTCCCAAACCTTCGTTCTGATGATCCTGTTTCTAATTCTGATGGGACTCCTGGCCGGCGGCTACCATCCGTCCGCACCGCCGCTGATCTCCGCCTCGGTGCGCTTCGAGAATATGGGCAGGGCGCTCGGTTTTCACAACATCGGCGGCGGTGCGAGCCATTTCCTGACGCCGCTTCTGGCCGTGGCCATCGCCAACGTCTGGGGGTGGAGGAACGCCTATGTCGCACTCGGAATCCCCACGGTCGCCTTCGGTATCGTATTCTATATTCTCCTCGGCCGCATGAAAGAGAGGCAGAAGGCAAACCCCGGCCCGTCGAAAGCGGATGAACAGACGCCGGCCCCGCCGGAAATCACGCGCCGCCTCGTGGTCTTTCTGATCCTCTCGACGTTCACGGCGGCGATCATCAACTCCATTATCTCCTTTATTCCGTTCCTCATGGTCGATCACTTCGGCGTGAGCAAGGAGATGGCCGCCGGCTCCCTTTCGCTCATCTATGTGGCGGTCTTCTGGGCAAGCCCGCTCGGCGGCTATCTCGCCGACCGCCTGGGGAGCGTCCGGGTGGTCCTTACGGTCTGCTTCAGCGCCGGACCGGCCATTTTTCTGCTCACGATGCTCCCCTACGGATGGGCTCTCGGAGGTATGCTCGTTCTCCTGGGGATGATCATCTTCAGCCGGATGTCCGCTTCGGAATGCTTCATCATCAGACAGACGCCGATCAGAAGCCGGTCGTCCATCCTCGGTCTCTATTACTTCACCGGGATGGAGGGTGGCGGGGTTCTCACGCCCGTCATCGGTTACCTGATCGACCGTTTCGGCTTCATCGCCGCCTTCGCGATGGCCGGCGGCGCCCTGTTTACGATCACGCTGCTCTGTTCGTTCTGGCTGTGGGAAAGACGGAACTGACCGGAAAAAGGAATTGGATCGATCGGAGCCTCTGCGAAAGCCTCCAGATCATCGACTTCGAGCATGAATAACCGGCGGGTTACTCGACGCGGATCTTTCCCTTCGGCGCCGTCGTGACCTCGCCGACGATCGCCGCCTCGGCGATCCCCGCCTCGCGCATGCGGGCAAGCAGGTCTGCCGCGGCCGCTTCCGGCAGGGCCATAAGGAGCCCCCCGGCGGTCTGCGGGTCGAAGAGGACATCCACAAGCCAGTCGGGACAATCCGATCCGATCTCGATCTGTTTCTCGCGAAATTTCCGGTTCCGGATGAGACCGCCGGGAATGATCCCTTCCTCGACAAGCGGCCGGAGCCCCGGGAAGCAGGGAACCGACGCGGCCCGGATCCGCATGCCGGTTTCACTCCCCTCGATCATCTCCAGGGCATGGCCCAAGAAACCGAACCCGGTGACGTCCGTGCAGGCGTGAATGTCGGACCGCTCCGCCATCAATTCCGCCGCCCTGCGGTTCAGTGTCGTCATGCAGACGACGGAGCGGGCCGCGAGCTCCGGATCGGCCACGCCTCCCTTGACAGCTGTGCTGACGATGCCCGTGCCGAGGGCCTTCGTCAGGATCAGGCGATCCCCGGGCAGCGCCCCCCGGTTGAAGAGGACCTTGTCGGGATGGATGACTCCGGTCACGGAGAGGCCGTACTTCGGCTCGTCGTCCTCGACGCTGTGGCCGCCGATCAGGAGGACGCCCGCCTCCCGCATCTGGTCCAGGCCGCCGCGGAGGATGTCGCGAAGAATGCCGACGTCCATCTTCCGGATCGGAAAGCAGACAATGTTCATCGCCGTGAGCGGCCGGCCGCCCATCGCATAGATGTCGCTCAAGGCGTTCGTTACGGCGATCCGGCCGAAGATATAAGGGTCATCTACAATCGGGGTGAAGAAATCGACGGTCTGGATGATCGCCAAGTCGTCGCGGAGACGGTAAACCCCGGCGTCTGCGGCGTGCTCCATGCCGACGATCAGGTTCGGATCGGTAATGAGCGGCATATCCTTCAGCGCCTCCTGCAGGTCTCCCGGACCTATTTTGCAGGCTCACCCGGCCCCATGGACCGTTTCGGTCAGGCGCACCTTCGCCTCTTCATTCATGATCGATCTCCTTTTGTTCAAGACATCTTCCCGCCGTATAGGGTAATATCTACCAGATTTCGTCCGAGATTGCGATGGCAAAAAAAGAGGGATCCTCAATAGACCCTCCTCCAAGAGATCTTTTGCGAAACCGGATCAAATATGGTATGCACCCCCATCACGAGGTAAACGATATGCCAGAAACGATAAAATACTACAGCACCAACCGCCATCTCGACCAGGTCCCCGGCATCACCCCCTTCCGGGAAACGGTCTCCTTCCGAGAGGCCCTCTTGATGGGACAGGCCCCCGATGAGGGGCTCTTCATGCCGGAAGCGATTCCGGTCCTTCCCCTGGAGACTTTCAAAGCCCTCAAGGGGATGCCCTACACGGAAGCCGCAATGCTTGTGGCGCAGGCCTTCCTCGCCGGGGAGATCGACCAACAGACGCTCCGGCGGATCATCGACGACGCCTACAACTACGAAGTGCCGCTGGAAAATGTCTTTGCACGCAAATACATCATGCGCCTTGATCAGGGGCCGACGGCCTCCTTCAAGGATTTCGCCGCCCGGATGATGGCCCGCCTGATGAGCGCCTTGCGCGATTCAGGGACAAGGCTTAACGTCCTGGTCGCAACATCCGGGGATACGGGGAGCGCCGTGGGCGAGGCCTTCAAAGGGGTGGAGGGGATCGACGTAACCATCCTCTACCCTCGGGGCGAGGTGAGCGGCCGGCAGAAGAAGCAGTTGGACACGATCGGACACAACGTCCGGGCCGTCTCAGTGGACGGGAAGTTCGACGACTGCCAGGACCTCGTCAAGCAGGCCTTCTCCGACCCGGCCTTCGCCGGGTTTAACCTGACATCGGCCAATTCGATCAACTTCGGCAGGATTCTTCCCCAGATCGTCTACTACGTCTGGGCCTGGTCGCAACTTTCGCGCGACGGCGAACCGGCCATCTTTTCCGTCCCGTCGGGTAACTTCGGCGATGCCCTCGGCTGCGAGTATGCCCGGCGGATGGGCCTCCCCGTGGAGAAACTCATCATGCCGACGAACGAAAACGACGAATTCCCCCGCTTCCTGGAGACCGGCGTCTATGAGAAGGTTTCGCCGTCGCGCGCCTGCCTCTCGAACGCAATGAACGTGGGCCACCCCAGCAACCTGGCCCGCTTCTTCGACCTCTACGACGGGACCGTGGACCGGACCGGCGTCGTCCGCCGCATCCCGAACCTGGACGAGATGAGAAAAAACATCTATTCCATCAGCATCTCCGACCGGGAGACGAAAAAGACGATCAAGCGGATCTACGACCAGTACCGGGTCCTCCTCGAACCGCACGGCGCCGTGGGCTGGCGGGGGCTTGAGGTCTATCTCGAGCTGTACGGCGACAAACCACTCTGCATCAGTCTGGAGACGGCCCATCCGGCCAAATTCCCCGACGAGATCCGCGAACTGCTCGGAATCAACCCCGACCTCCCGCAGGGCATGAAAGACATCGACGAGCGGGCGGGCGAACCGGTATTCCTCTCTAACGACTACGGGGAACTCCGAAAATACCTGCGCGCACACCTGCATGTGACCGGCTGAGGATCAGCGCCCGCGGCGGTGCTTCTTTCTTGAACTTGATGTCGGAGGAGATGGAATGGTCGGGCTGGCCGAAATAATCCATTTCGTACTTCTTCGCGCTGCACTTCTCCAGCTCCCGTAGGTCCTCCGGAACCGGCGCGCGCGCCTTGGTGGTGATCTGACCTGCACGAACGCAAAGGATGAGTTTATTGGTTCATCTGGTTCATGCGTACTTTTGATTTGATAATCTGGTCGAAATGGGCTTTGTCTGAGTTACACCTACTTATCTTCACCGGCGGATAGTTGTGAAACTCAACGATTACGAAAAGAAATGTTCACAAGGGGGGCAGAACCATCTCTGGCCCTACCCCCCCGAGGGGTTGTTCAAATTATAAGAGTCATTTGGTAGGCAGGGTATAGGTGAAGATTGAATCGGTAGTAGCCCTCATAGCCTCTCCTTTACTTGGTGGAAAGTTCTTCCCGGTGGCAGAAATAGTGCCTTTTATTCCTTCAAATCGGCCTGTCCCTTTAATTATCTCACCTGTGACCTTGGCAGAGACTTTTCCGCTTTGATCTGTAACAAGCATTCTTTGGTTCCTGAGCACGATTGTGGACCCATCCTCAAATGTGTAAATGTTATACACAATCGTCTGAGAACCTATCCCAGGCATCGTGTCATAAATTGTGTGGGCTCTTGTCTTTGCTATTTCTCCATTGTCAAAGAAAGCCAACCCTTCTGCTATTTGCAGACCAAGGACATGTCCTTCTGCATCACTAACCGGTATTCTCTCATCTTTAGTGGATGTTGAAGCAGACCTGCACTTCATGGTCTCCGCCCCTGCATGTATGACAGACCCAAGAACCCAGGCTGAGATCACTAAAATGCCGAAGAGAACCATCATTGACTTTTTTGTAGCCATCATCGTTTCCTCCTTTTTAGAAGTGAAGATTTAGTGGGTTTGATAAAGAAGGGATAATTCACGAGAGGCAGAGAAAAAGGGCTCCAAAGGGAAAATCTAAATCCCTTTGGAGCGTTCATATGAGATCATTCTGATGACCCCACCTTCTCATTTTACTCACCAGAAGGTTAAAGGGAAGGTTGATGGTTCACTGAGTTACAAGAGAAACTATGGCCGCAGATCTAAAGATAGTTGAATACTTGCCGCTTTCCACTCAATCTTTTTCTCCCGAACCTATTTTCTTTTTCATCCGTAAAGACACTTTTTTATTGGAGATCATCTTTTGGAAGTTTACAGGGAACAGCCTCTTTAGCCAATCACAAACATACGCATCAGGGCCTACCATAATCCTATGTTTGTTCTTCTTGATGCCTGAGATGATGATCCTGGCTGCCTTGTCTGCCGAGGTGTGTGCGAGGAATCTGTCGAATAACCTTACAGTTTCCTCCTTGCCCAGAGAGGTATCCGGAACCTTATGAAAGCGGGCGTTGCGTAAGATGTTCGTCCTGATCCCCCCGGGATGGACACATGATACCTTCACCTTTGTAGCCTTCATCTCCTGGCAGAGTGTCTCGGTAAAGCCCCTCACCGCGAATTTCGATGTGCAGTAGGCCCCGTTGTTCGGGTTGGTGAAGATTCCGTTCACACTGCTAATGTTGACGATATGGGCCTCGTTCTGCTGCTTCAGGTAGGGAAGAAATTCCTTGCATCCATAAATCACCCCCCACAGGTTTATGCCCATGAGCCATTTGAGATCATCGTAGCTCACATCCTCGATGGTGTCGATGGCCGTCACACCGGCATTGTTGATGAGAAGATGCACACCCTTATGCGTTTTAATGACCTCGCTTGCATAGCGTTTAACATGTTCGAGATTCGCCACATCCACCACATGGGTGGAGACCCGGACGATTCCGTTGCCGATCATACCGGCGGTCTCCTTGAGACCAGACTCGTTCACGTCCGAGATCGCTATGTGGCAACCTTCCTCAGCGAGGCCCACCGCCAGAGCCCTCCCGATGCCCGATGCCGCACCGGTAATGGCTGCGACCTTGTCTTTCAGATCCTTCATGGTTTAATAAGAACTCCTTTTCATGAGTTGATATTAAGGTGCGTAAAAAAACACCCTCTCTCGAAATATCATTTCGGCAACTGAGCCTTTTCTCATCTCTATTATTTCATGTCCCACTTGAGGAAGGCATAGGGGGCAAATTCCATCGGCCCTAGCTCCGCAACGACTTTCCCGCCCAACATGGAGTTGTCGCCTCGGGTATAGACGGCACCCAACATTTTGACGACTTCGACTTCCGCCCATGGATCGTAATTGGATAGCTTGAAAATAATTTCGGCTTCCCCAAACTGCACTTCTTTAGGTCTGAATACCGTTTCCTGTTTCACCAGCCGTGGAGCATAGTCAAATCCGCCGCCTTCCGGAGAAGGAAAGTGCTTAAAATTATATGAAGTTCTCTTACTTGATCCATCATCAGCCATGGGAGTGGCTGTGAGAATATCCTGCATTGCTGGGTCATTAAACTTGCCAGTGAGCTCGGCATGAATTTCCATAAATCGGGTCCCGCGTCGCTCCGTCCATCCCTCTACGGTCTGACCCTCCTTCCTGTAATGAATATCCGCCATTTTCTTCGGGAAACCAAAAAACTCCCGTCCGGCGGCCATGGCCATATCACTTGTGACCGGCATGGCAAGGCAGTATCCTCCCTCCTCTCCATTGAATGCCGCGCTTATAAATAACGCGGTTTCCTTGTAAGTCACGTCAAAATTGGTGCTGGGATAATAAGCGACAAAGGCCAGTGCGATTGGATGAGTTGTGGGCTTGAGTGGGGGTGGCAGGAGCCTGGCGATGATTTCTGGTTTGGTTTCCCAGTAAACAACGAGCATTTGCGCATCATAAAAATCCGCTGTTGCCCACGTGTTTGCCATGATCTGTTCAAATGTTTTTACGAATCCCATATTCAACCTCTTATTCTTGAAAAGTTGATGGATACAAAATCATATTTATTAGACTTACATCTCGGTCAACCAACCTTTTCCTTGGGATTTTACCCCGGATTTCATCGCCGACAAGAACCTCGAACGCAGGGTATTGCTGACAAGGGCCTTCTTCACCGGACTCAGGCGGAGGAAGCCACCCACGAGCGCGCGCATGAAGCCCTGGGATGCACTGTTCGGATTATCAAAAATGATGTTATGCAGGTTCCCCTTTTCAAGGGTCTGGAGCATGGTTTTTTCGAACATGTCCTCAGGGGTAATGACTCTCTGCTTCCGGGGAATAAGGTGCATTGACTTGGTCTTGCACTTCAACGTGCATACTCCACAGCCTATGCACCAGCTTTCGTTGACGATCGGCTTTCTCTTTCGTTTCGGCTCCGGAGGTATCAGGTCCTCCATCTTGATTGCCTTGACCGGGCAGGCAATGGAGCACATTTTGCACCCGTTGCATTTTGAATCGTCAGGCCTGGCCAGATACGAGGATGTGATGACGGCTTCGGTATATCCCCACTTGTTGAGACCAGCCAAGTAGTTGCAGCAGCACCAGCAGCAGTGGCACATGTACTGGACATTCTTCTGGACGTTGTCCGCGCTCAGGACCAGTCCCAATTCCCTGGAGCGTGCGAGGTTCTCGATCATCTCGGATTTCGTCGCTTCTCGCGCGAGCCTGTTCCTGACAAGGTAGTCCACGCCAAATCCGAACGAAGTACAGTTATCGAGCGGAACCTCACACTTCTTCTCGTCCAAATGGTGCTTCTCGTGCCTACATGAGCAGATGCCGATCCCGAAGCGCTTTGCGTTTTCGATGATGGTCCGGGCTTTCTCGTAGTCGAGTACCTCGATAGCGTCCTCGGGGCGGAACCCCTCTTCGTGTGGGATTGTCCGCATAACCGAGAAGGTGTTACCGCCACTCATGTTTGCTACGATGAACGAGTTATCGGATGAAAGGTATTCGTGGAAAAGCTTCGCCATTTTCTTGGCGTCGAAGTTGTTTCCCGTACGCATCATGGTGAATTCGAATATTCCGATGACCATGGGTGAGGGCATATAATAGGCCGTGTCCCCATGGAAAATGTCGACCACCAGCCCCTTGTTCGCTAGCCTGTTCAATACCTCAAAAAGTATTTTTTCATCCTTCCCGGAGAGCAAAGCGATCCGCTTCAGGGTCGAGAGGCCGTAAGGCATCTTTACTATCACGTCCGCCTCCTCCTCAGAATAAAGCTCTTTGATGATCGCGTGGAAGGTTTCGTTCCAGGGCGCTCTCATCGAAAGCCCGTCGATTTTCCTGTGAAGCTCGCGGTAAAGGTCTTTGCCCACCCTGTGTCCCATGTTCCGTCACCCTTTTCAGTTTAATGTTTCAGAAGGATATCCTTAATTTCGCCTTTGTCCCCTGACACTAAACACAAAACCCCGCCTCTTTTCAGAAACAGGGTTTCAATAATCTCTCCATGGCATCACCCTTCTAAAAAGGGTTCAAATTGGTTGTTAACCGATTGACAATGCCCTATTCAAACGTGCTTCTTGTGGCCCTAATGAATCGAGAAGTCAAGGAAATATTTTATTGATAACCACTTGAAATCCAGCATTTTCGTCGAGGATGACGTTTTACTGACTACAGGAAGTGCGTATCAACCGGATGAACCAGTTTTTCGTGGATAGCCTCCTTAAAAAATGGATCGTTCACGTCCCCAGCGATTACCACCGAGTGAATGGGTGCTTGATCAGGTTCGAGTTGAAGTAACGGGGATCGCCCGTCACCTCCCCACCGATCCATTCGGGTTTCTGAAAGGCCTGATCCTCGCCCGTGAGCTCCACCTCGGCCACCACGAGCCCCCGGTTTTCCCCGAAGAACTCGTCGATCTCCCAGGTGAGGCCTGCGAACGGAACCTTGTAGCGTTTCTTGTCAATGATCGGTTTCTCGGCCAGATTGTCGAGCATCGCATTGCATTCCGCCAGCGGGATCTCGTACTCGTACTCCGAACGCGTCGCGCCCATAGTGAGCCCCTTGATGGTCAGAAACGCCTTGTCCTCGATCGTCCGGACCCGGACCGTCCGCTCCTTGGCGCTGTTGAGGTATCCCTGCCGGTAGGCCATCCCCTTGGCAAGGGACCGCCAGGCCTCCCCCTGAACGAGAAATTTCCTTTCGATTTCCTTCCCCATGATCGACCTCGTGAATTGTCAGGCTGTTCAAAAATGCCCGGATGCAAGGCCCCCGATATCCTGAGCCGTGAGGCTTACTTTATGGTACGTTGAACGGCGAAGGATGAGGGAAACGCAGCAGATGGGCGTTTTTCAACAGCCTGCTACGGCTTCATGACGAGCTTTTGCTCCGCCTGCGGGACATACCACTTGATGAAGTTGTGGCCGATCCCGAGCGGCGCAACCTCCACCCCACGGAAGCGGGCGTGGATCATCGGGAGCGCGTCGGGAACGTAGAGAAAGAGGTAGGGCTGTTCCTCGGCAAGGATCTCCTGGATCCGGTCGTAGCAGCGCTTTCGCATGGGCTGGTCGAAGGTCTCGCGTGCCTTCACGATCAGCTCGTCCACCTCCGCGTTTCCGTAGGAGATGAAGTTCAGCTCCTGCGGCCCCGTCTTGCTCGAATGCCAGACGTCGTAGAGATCCGGCTCCATCGGGATCGTCCAGCCCAGGATCGTCGCGTCGAACTTCCGCTTGTTGATGAAATCGTTTACGAAGGCCGCCCACTCGACCACCCGGATCTTCACCCGGATTCCCACCTCGGCGAGGCGCCGCTGGATAATCTCGGCGCACTTCGCCCGGATCTCGTTTCCCTGGTTCGTGATGATCTCGAATTCGAAAGGCCGTCCGTCCTTTTCGAGGACGCCGTCGCCGTTCGCGTCCTTCCAGCCCGCCTCGGCGAGGAGCGCCTTGGCCTTTGCCGGGTCGTAGGGGTAGGCCCGGACCTTCGGGTTGTGGGCCCAGGTCCCCGGTTTGTAGGGTCCGGTTGCGGGCTTCCCGAGACCCAGCAGCACACCATCGATGATCTCCTCCCGGTTCACCGCATGGGCGATCGCCTGGCGGACCCGCTTGTCGATGAAGAGGGGGTTTTTCAAATTGTAGCCCATGTAGGTGTAGGCGAAGGAGAGATAGCGGTACTTGTTGAAATTCTCCCGGAAGAGGTTGTTCTCCGTCTGCCGTGTGAACTGGAGCGGCGTCAACCCCATCCGGTCGATGCCGTTCGCGCGGAGCTCCAGGAACATCGTCGCCGTATCGGGGATGATCCGCAGGATGTAGCCGTCGATGTACGGCCGGCCTTCGAAATAGTCGGGGTTCGAGACGAGAACGATCTTCTGCCCGGTCACCCACTCCTTGAATTTGTAGGGACCCGTGCCGATCGGATGCCGACCGAGCGGGGAGGTGGTGATCTCCTTCCCGGCAAGGAGGTGCTTCGGAAGGATACCGACCGACCAACTCATCAGACCCGGAGCAAAGGGCTTTTCGTAGGTCGCCCGGAAGGTGTAGTCGTCGAGGACCTCGGCCTTCTTCACCTTGAGAAAGTCGCCTGCATAGGCCGTGGGCGTCTTCGGATCGACCGTAACCTGATAGGTATAGATGACGTCCGCCGCGGTGAAGGAGCGGCCGTCGTGCCAGCGCACCCCCTTGCGCAGGTGGAAGGTGATGACGAGGCCATCCGGCGAGATCTCCCAGGATTCGGCCAGATCGCCCACGACGTTCACGTCCTTGTCGTACTTGATGAGTCCGTTAAAGACCAGCCCGGCTATCTCGTGGGACGTGGAATCCGAGGCCAGCAGCGGGATCAGGTTCGAGGCGTCGCCGATGGAGCCCTCGACCATGATGTCCCCGTAGGCGGGGGTGGCGGCGGCGCTCCCGGCGGGGGCGCGTCCCGGGGCCTGCGGGCCGCACGCCGCGACGGTCAGGGCGAGCAGTATCGTCGGGATCCAACGGAGACGGCTGGCGGGATTCATGGTCTGTGAACCTATCCTATGAATTCGGAGTTGCATATTGAACGGCCGCCGAAGTGGGCAGACTCATGGCCGACCCTGAATTTCGACAGGGACGCGTCTCCCCCCCGCGCAGATTGACCCTCTTTTCAACAAACGGCCGGTGCGTCAGGCCCCGGCAGCGTTTCTCGATTTCTTCTTCAGACGGCTGATCAGGCGCCGGAGGACTCTGACTTTCTTGCCGTCCTTCTCCTCCCACGCCCGCATCTTCAATCCTTTGAGCTCGCGGATCCTGGTTTTCAGTTCGGGCTTGGTCATCTTGAGTTTGACGACCTTCTTCTTTTTCCTGGCGGGCGCATCGTCCCGGATCCCCCGGGCTCCCCTGATGAAGGCGATGATTTCCTCCTTCTTCATGTCGTGGACGGCCCGGGCATGCGGAATCTCGAGGGCAATTTCCCTGAGTTCCTTGACCGTCATCTTTTCCAGGGGCTTTTCTGCGTGCGGTTCCTTCTTCTTGGTCTCCTCTGTCATCGCGCGTTTCCCTCCTCATCGTCATATTCGGTGATTCACGGGGCATCCATTCGCAATGCCGAAGCTTATTCTTATTTTTATGATATCGAGACCTTTGAAAAACACCCTCGCTTTGTCATTCCCGCGTAGGCGGGAAATCGGGGACAGATTTCAAATCTGTCTCCGAAAAGGACTGGATTCCTGCGCCTGTCCCGGACCTTGATCCGGGATTCGCAGGAATGACGATTTGCCGAATTTCAGGAGTAATTTAAAGCTCTCATATCATGAAAGCCCCGCAGGATTCAACCTCAACATCGCCTTCTGAAATGCTTGACGAAAGACCGGAAGTGTGGAAAGATTCGTGACCGTTGGACGGATACAAGTCCAATGTAACAATGATAGCATTTTCAGGAGGTTGATTATGTCCATCCTCGATCTGCGAAGCGATACCGTAACCCTGCCCACGCAGGCCATGCGCGAGGCCATCTTTCACGCCGATCTCGGCGACGACGTCTTCGGCGAGGACCCCACGATCAACCGCCTCGAGGCGATGACGGCCGAACGGCTGGGAATGGAGGCGGCGCTCCTCGTCGTGAGCGGCACGATGGGCAACGCCGCCTGTGTCCTCACCCACTGCGCGCGGGGCGAGGAGTTGATCCTCGGCGACAGCTCGCACATCTTCCTCAACGAGGCGGGCGGGATGTCCGCCCTGGGCGGCATCTTCCCCCACACGATCCCAAACCAGCCCGACGGGACGCTCCGACTGGATGAGATCGAGGCTGCGATCCGCGGCGACAACATTCACTTCCCCCGGACCCGCCTCGTCTGCCTGGAGAATACGCACAACCGCTGCTACGGCGCCGCGCTGACACCCGAGTACACCGCCGCCGTCGCCGCGCTCGCAAAGAGGCGGGGGCTCTCCGTACACCTGGACGGCGCCCGGATCTTCAACGCCGCCGTCGCCCTTGGCGTGGACGTCCGGGAGCTGACCCGGGGCGTCGATTCCGTGAACGTCTGCCTCTCCAAAGGGCTCGCCGCGCCGGTCGGCTCGGTGATCTGCGGGAGCCGCGAGTTTATCGCGCGGGCGCGGCGGATCCGGAAGATGCTCGGCGGCGGGATGCGCCAGGCCGGGATCATCGCGGCCGCGGGGATCGTCGCCCTGAAGGAGATGACCGGACGCCTCGCGGAGGACCACGCGAACGCCCTCCGCCTTGCAGAGGGCATCGCCGGAATCCCCGGTCTCGTCACCGAACCGGTCCGCGTGCAGACGAACATCCTCTATATCGATCTCGTTGATCAGCGCTTCTCGGATGACGAATTCATGGCGCGCCTCAAGGAGAAGGGGGTCCTGCTCTCCCACACGGCGCCAACCCGTTTCCGAATGCTCACACACTACGGGATCGGCGCGGCCGAGATCGACGCGGCGCTTGCAGCGCTTCGCGCGGTGATGCAGAGCTGATATTGTAAAACTGTTTCCATGAGCAGCTGACAACGATGAACCCCAGCCAGAACGATCGCAGGAAAGAGGCTGCTCCGGGCGGCATCCACATCCGCCTCCGCTTCGCCTCCGCCTGGGAAATCCTCAGCGATGCCATCTGCAACTACCGGACGAACGGCAACACGAACCAGGCCGCGGCGATCGCCCTGTACGCCATCCTCTCGATCATCCCCTTATTCATCCTGACGCTGCTTATGGTCGGCGACCTCTTCAGCGCCGATCCGGGGATCCAGAAAAAGCTGATCGAGGCGATCCGCCAGTTCATCCCCTCCTTCTCGGGCGCCCTGCTGACACAGTTCGGGCAGATCGAGGGCAAGAAAGAACTCCTCGGCTGGGCGGGAATCATCAGTTTGATCTGGTTTTCAGCGATGATCTTCAGCGCCATCGAAACGGCCCTGAACATCATATTCCGTTCGAAGACCCGCCGGAATTACTTCCTCAAGAAGCTCCTCGCCATCGCGATGATCCCGCTGGGGTGGACGGTCGGCGTCCTCAGCGTCGTGATCACCTACGTGGCGGCCATCCTTTCCAGGCAGCCCCTTCTCGTCCAGGGCGGGGTCTTTTTCCTGCCGGAGGTCTATGGGATCTTTTTCCGCTACCTCCTCCCCTACTTCCTTACCGTCCTGTTCTTCACCGTCGTTTACAGGGTGATCCCTTCGGGAAAGGTCAGTCTGAAGAGCGCCCTTATCGGAAGCGCCATATTCTCCGCCCTGATGGAGATCGCAAAGCAGTTCTTCACCTGGTACGTCGCCAGCTATACCCGCTACCACGTCATCTTCGGTTCGCTGGAGGCGGTGGTCATCCTCGTCATATGGGCCTTTTACGTCGCGCTGATCCTCCTGTTCTGCGCGGAGCTCATCTCCTCCTACCAGCGGCGTGACATGATCCTTCTCGAAAAGGCCATTCTGAAGCCCCGGGGCGGCCGTATGCAGATCGACGAGCGGCTCTTCCGGAAATTCGGCCGCCTCTACGGCCGGGACGAATACATCTTCCACGAGGGGGACATCAGCCAGAGTATCTTCTACATTTTGAGCGGACGCGTCCGGATGGAAAAGAGCGCCGGGCAGACGAAGAAGGTCCTCGCCGAAATGGGACCGGGGGAGTATTTCGGCGAGATGGCGGCGCTGATCCACGCCCCGCGCACCGCCTCCGTCCGCAGCCTGGAGGAGAGCCACATCGCCGTCGTCAACGGGGACACCCTGCGGAGCCTCCTGAGGGATAGCGATGACGTTTCCCTGTTCATGCTCAAAGAGTTCTCCAACCGCATCCGGCATACCAACGAGGAGCTGGAGGGGCTGACTCAGTCCTGGGTCCGGCTGATGGCGATCATCTTCTTCCTCCGGGCGTGGCCGCTCCCGAAGGAGCGGGATCCGGACGCGGAGCTGGCGAAAATCACAGGCAAGGAGACGGCGGAGATCCACGAGGTGCTGGCGGAACTGGGCCGGCGGGGCGTCCTGACCTTTGCGGACGGTTGCGTGAACGGCTTCAACCGGGATGAGGCCCTGCGACTGATCGATGAACAGGCGACCGTTTAGCCTTAATTCCACTACTTTGGGGGCAGGAACCCGGCGTAGCGGACACCCTGCTCAATCCACGCCGACAGATCTTCGTCCGCTTCGTGCCCCTCCCAGGAAACCATCACCCAACCCTTCAACGGCTTCCCGGTGATATCAAATTTCCGGGTATGGGACCGTTTCAACGCATCTTCATAGTGCTCCGTCCCGAACCGGATAATCAGATCGTCTTTGATGATGCCGCAGGCCATATTCCCCTGAATCAGAAAACACAAGCCCCCGAACATCTTCTTTTCCTGAAAATCCGGCTCGTTTTCCAGCAACTCCCGAACCCGTTGCGCCAACCCTTCATCGTATGCCATTTTTCTGAACCTCCCATAGGGGCGGATAACATTGCTGCGGTTCACCGCGTTCCTGTCTATCGGTCTTTGCCTCGTTGCATCACGGCCTGCCAGGCATCCAGCTTTTTCCCGTATGGCGTTCCCGCATTGGCCGGGCTCGTTGACGGCAGCCGCTGATATTGCAGCGAATGCGATGTAAGCGAAGGTTGTACATGCCTCAGGAAACACTGTTCAGCCTTGGCTCCGTTGAAGAATACGTGTGCGATGTTTGGATGCCGCAGGAAGAAAGACTCAAAATCGTTTGGAATCACCGAGACCTCCTCGATATCGGAATCCAGACTGCTTTTGCGGATGCATGAGTGAAGCACGTCCCATAATGCAATTCCGGAAGACTTCAGCATTCGCAGCCGGTCTTTGTAGGAAAGACCGGGATAAGCGCCGACGAGCTCACCCATGATCGGCCAAAAAATATTTCGCGGGTGGGCATAGTACTCGCCTGCCGCAAGAGAGGCCTTCCCCGGCATACTCCCCAGGATAAGCACGATTGCGGCGGTGTTTTCAATGGGTGCGAAACCATGAGCGTGCGACATACTTGCGAGGCCTAACCATGATTATACGGGATCGGTTCATTCCTTCGATTTATATTGAAGGGTACCATATTTGGCGGCGACGGATGGGCGAAGGCGCCATGCGTACCAGGTGGCGCCGAACCCGCCGATCGCAAAAACCATGAAGGCCGGTCCCCATGCCAATGCAATATGATCGCCGATGCGCAGGTAATCAAGCACTGCTCCGAAGGCCACCGGCGAGACGGCGCCGGCGCCGAACCCGAAAAGAGAACGTACCGCCAGTACCGACCCAAGACGATTGGGCGCGACGACTTCAGTAATCGCGGCCGAAAGTACCGGAGAATCACCGATGGCCACAAATCCGTAGAGGAGCATCAATCCAACCAGGATCGGCACAGGCGCGGCGACCAGCCAGCCAAAGATCAGGGAGAGCAGTGCTCCGGCTGCGCCGAGTCCGGTCAGAATGGCCCGCCGCCCCAGAAGATCCGACAAATGCCCCATGGTGGATGAAGCGACGGCGCCGACAATGTGCATGGCGGCCACGCAATAGGCGGCAAGCTCTACGGACTGGGTCGAAGCGGCGCCGGACAAAGCAAGGCTTGCCGCGAGAAAGGCGGGGGTCCAGGCCCACATGCCGAGCAACTCCCAGCAATGACACGTATAACCTGCCACCAGGGACCTGACATTTCGTTCGTTCCTCAGAACAGCCGTGAGGCGTACGCCGGTGCTGCGGTCATGAATGATATTCGGCGTACGCCTGAGTGCGATCCATAAGATCAAAGCCCCCACGGACGGCAGAATGCCCGTACCAATGAAGGCGAGCACATGGCCTCCCCGCGCGATCAGGATTCCCGAAACGACGAGGGAACATGCATAGCCCAGCGAGGTGCTCGCAATAAACCAGCCGACCGCGCCCCCGCGGCAAGCGACTGGAAACCTCTCGGCCATTAAAACGATGCCGGGGGTATAGATGCCGCCCTGGACGACGCCGAGCAAAGAATAGAGAAGCAATGTCGTCAGATAGTCGCGCGCAAAGAAACCGAACACGAGGGCGGTGACCGTACTGGTGATCGCCGACAGTACGAATATCCGACGGGCGCCGAAACGATCCGACAGCCAGGATGCGATTGCCAGCGACGCTGCGAAACCGATCGAGAACCCTGACGCGATTGAGCCGGCCTGCGTTGCCGACATCCCCCATTCGCTCTTGAGGATCGGCAGACACGCGGCATAAACCATGCAGTTCATATACATGAAGATTCGGCCAATGCAGATTGCCATCAACCAACCGTCACGCCATAGTGGTTTCTTCATCTCCGGAGCATTTTCCTTTTGGCCGGTTCAAAGCCATGGGCCACAAAACGAAATGGCTTTATGAATCTACGATACTCAAAAATGGGCCTTTTGTCATCACATTTTGCAACGACTCGGGTATTCTAACCTGCTCGGTTGTTAATTCAACCGGACTCGCTTGGCAGTTCATGATAAGCAGTTATCATGAACGCTGCCATTCCCTGTCAGGGGCGAGTCATAACGGGCGAGGGGTTGCATGCATTTTTCGCTTGCAAATCGCTGCGCCGGGGGCGAAAATACGTCCAATCCGCGACGGGGTCCTGCGACCGCAGGGAGGTAAACTGGGGACACATCCATGAAACGCATAGAATGGCTTCTGGCCCGAAAAGAGGAAACGGTCCTCAACGTCTTCAAGCTCAAAACGATGGTGCGGGAGAATGATTCACTCGCGGTCCTCATCTACGGCAGCCCCGATCCGGACGCCGTTGCCTCCACGATGGCGCTGCGGGAGATCCTGAACCAGACAAAGCCTCTGGCGAAATGCATTTTTGTCGCCACGGAACCCGTGATCAGGTACCAGAACGCCGAGTTCATCCGGGAGATGAAGGTCGAGATCCAGATGCTGGACAAGGTCGATCTCCGGGAATTCCGTCTGATCGCCGTCGTCGATGCCCAGCCGACCTTTTTCGGCGAGGCCCTGGGGGGGATCCAGCCTCAGATCGTCCTTGACCATCACCCCTGCAAAACGGTCTGGCACGCCTCGCTGGCCGACGTCCGGCCTTCCTACGGAGCCCTTTCCACGATCATGACGGAATATCTCCTGGCCGCGCGGGTGAAGATTCCCAAAAGGCTTTACACGGCCCTCCTCTACGGGATCCGAAGCGACACGGTCAATTTCGAGCGGGATGTCAGCCTCGAGGACATCGGCGCCTACTACCTCAATTTCATGCGCGCCAACCGTCAGCTCATCCGGCGCATCGAACTGAACCAGATCCCGGACCGGTTTCTTAAATACTTCGATTACGCCTACCATTACAAACGCCGCTACCGCGACCGGGTGATCTGTTTCCTGGGCGCGGTCGAGAGCGCGGATGCCTGTGTGCAGGTGGCGGATTTCTTCCTTCGGGTTATCAACATCTTCTACGTGGTCATCGCGGGGATCGTGAAGGACCGGCTGATCATCATCTTCCGGGGGGACGGCTACCGCCAGGACTGCGGTTCCATTGCCATGAAATCTTTTGGGAATATCGGTAGCGCGGGCGGCCACCGGAGCGCGGCGCGGGTGGAGATCCCCGTGGAGACGCTCAAGACGGCCCTGGAAAACGACATCTCCCAGGAGTCCGTAGACCGCTTTCTCGTCCAGCACCTCCGACGGAAAAAAATGCCGGTCGCCAAGAAAAACGAGAAGGGGTAACCGCATGGAGCAGATGATCTGCAAAAAGGACATGGGCTGCCGGCGGGAGGTCACCGTCGGGCGCTACCTCGACCCTTTCGACGGCTTCCGGGAGAAGGAGGCCGCCTTCGAGATCCGCCGTGATGAGATCACCGGCGTCACCTCCCGGATCCTCCCCTACCGTCTCAAGGTTCCGCAAAAGCCCGATGTCCAGACCTATATCGACCGCTCTCCCGAGGCGCTCTGTCCCTTCTGCCCGCGACTCTTCGAGAAGATCACCCCCCGGTTCACGCCGGACCTCGTCGCCGAAGGAAAATTCCAGCATGGAATGGCTCTTCTTTTTCCCAACGCCTTTCCCTACGACCGGTACAACACCGTCGTCCGGTTCTCGCCGCAGCATTACGTCCCGCTCCCGGAGCTGACACCCGAGCTGACCCTGGACGGCTTTCTCGTCTGCCGGGATTATTTCCGGCGGATAGTCGAACTCCACCCGGAGCTCCGCTATTGTTCGATCAACTGGAACTACATGCCCCCGGCAGGCGGCGGCCTGCTCCACCCCCACATCCAGACCGTGATCGGGGAGACCCCGACCCGCTTCATGAAGGGTCTCTGTGACAGCGCCGGCCGTTACCGCGAGAGCGAGGGGGGAAATCTTTGGGAGGATTTCATCGCCTATGAGAAGGAACAGGGGGAGCGTTTCATCGCCGATACCGGCGCCGTCACCTGGCTGGCCGCTTTTGCCCCCAAGGGAATGGCGGGGGAGGTCTCCTTCGTCTTCCGGAAGAGGCGGTCGATCTTCGCGCTGACGGAAGGGGATTTTATCGAACTCCTGACGGGATTCTCAAGGATATTCGCTTATCTGGAGAAGAGCAACTTCATCAGCTTCAACATGGCGCTCTATGCAACGATTCAGGAGGACGACACCCTCCGGGTGCAGGGGAAGCTCGTTCCCCGGTTTGTCATCCTGCCGCTCGGGACCAGCGACCTCAACTACTTCGAGAAGCTCCACGACGAGATCATCTGCCCGGTGATGCCGGAGGACCTTTGCCGGGATCTGAAACCCTGGTTTCAGAACTGACAGGGTGTTTGAAAAACACCCGGATGGGACAGGCTGTTCAAAAATGCTCAGATGCAAGGCGTGCAAAAACCGAAGAGCGAGGCGTATATGGAAATACGCTGAGCGATGAGGTTTGAAGCGCAACGCAGCAGATGAGCGTTTTTCAACAGCCTGCTGATCCGGATCGGATTTTCTCCTGACGGTACTTCTTCCTGACACAACCGCCGTCGGATCACGGCGGCGGGGCCTTCACGCTTCGGTTTTGGTTTTGGATGGGGGCTGGCTCTTCTCCGTTTCCGGCGCCTTGTCATCTTTCTTCCGCTCGCCCGTCGGGGCCTTCTTTCCGCCGTAATCCGTGGCGTACCAGCCGCTTCCTTTCAACTGAAAGGAGGAGAGGGACATCAGCTTCTGCACGGAACCCTTGCAGAATTTGCAGGATTTCACGGCGGGAGCCGTAATTCCCTGAAACACCTCGAATTCCTCACCGCATTTCTGACATTTGTACTCGTAAATCGGCATAACAACGAACCTCCAACATCATATCTTACTGAACCAGGTCGCCGATCCGGTAACGGTTGCTGAAACAGTCCAGGACCAGATTCAGATCGGGATCAGTGGCCGGTTTGAGCAGGTTCCGGGTGATCCGGTGGACCTTTTCCTCCTCGCCCGGTTTTTCCTCCTCTGGGGCGTCGAAGTTCCCCTCGCCCTGCTCAAAGCGGATCACATGCACCAGTTCGTGCGCGGCGATATAGAGGAGCAGGGGCGAGAGCCGGATGAACGAATGCGCTCGTTCTACGGCGTCGAGGATCCGGTCGTCCTGGAGACAGATCCGGTAGAAGTGGAACCCTCCAGCCTTCGCCTCCGGTTCCTTCCGAAACTGGTATTTGCAGAGGTGTGCAAAGGTCCCTTCGCGGACCTCGTGCTTCTCGAGGAAGGCGAGCGTCTTCACGTCGTACCGGCGCTCCCTCCACTCCGCCGGGCCGATGCGGAAATACCGTCCCGCCATCTTCTCGGCCTGTGAAAAGGTCCTGCCGGCAAGCGATATCTGCTCCGTATTGAAATACCGCTCCATTGAATTTCCCCCCTGTTCTCACGCGCCTCTAATATATGCACCGGCCGGCGTGTGTCAACCTCAATCATCTGAAAATAATCGGATTCCCCCAAAGGCGGGTTTATTTGCGTGGCATGGTCCTGATGTCCCAGGTCGCTTCGCAGAATTCCGCGTTCTGTTCCTCCCCCGCCGGGATGACGTGGCGAACGCTCCGGCCGAACGCCTTCAAGGAGGCGCGGTATTTGAAAATCCCGCCGGTGGTTGACTGGAGGTTCACCTGGCTCATAGGCAAGCGCGTCGCATAGACGATGAAGCGGATCGTGCCGAAGGGGGGCCGGACGGCGAGCTGGTAACGGTCTCCCTCATCGGGGATCCGGTAGAGCTTGTCCTTTTCGAAAGAGGACATCTGGCGATAGTTGTTGGGGAGGATCTGAAGGACGGCCCCCTTCACGTCAATCCGAACGACCTTCCCGTAGAAATCCCGGTTCCCCAGGAGGTGGAGTGTAACCGTCTTTCCTTCTTCGTACTCCTTCCGGTCCGTCCAGATCCGGACATCGAGGAGATCCGCCCGGTCCAGAAGACCGGCATCCGGGCGGCCGCCGGTCTTTCTGTCCTTGAGGACGAATCCGGTCTCCGCTTCGAGCCAGAGATGCGGACGGTCGCCCTTGCCGGCGATGGTTTCCTCCTGACGCAGGAGTTGGACAAAGCCGGCGGGCGACCGGACGAGATCGAAATCGAGACCGAACTTCCCCAGTTCGAGCAGGCGATTCCGGGCCTTTTCCAGGACGGCCTGCCGGCCCCGGTTCAAGACCCCGGCATGGGCCGCCTTTCGGTCGGCCTTCGCGGCCGGCGCCATCCCGGCGTCGACGCCGATGATCAGGGAGCGGGTCTCGGTATCCGGCATGGATGGGGTAGGGGGCGCCGCCCCAGCCGGACCGCAGGCCAGACCGATGAAAAGGACGAACGCCGTTCCCGGGAGAAGCGTCGCAACATGCCGGTGAAAAAAGGAATAAATAATCATGGCTTGCCTCCTTTTCTGAATGTTTTAAAGAACTTCCGACAGGACGGCCGCATCCCGTCCGTTTCTCCCCCGACGGGGAGGATGACCCGCGGATGCCCGCGGATAACCGATGCTTCAGCGGCTCCGGAGAAATCTTTTCGGCGGCCTAAAGGCAACAGCGTTATTTCGGAATGGGCGTGGTGGTCAGCAAGTACTTGAGGTCGTCATCCTCGAAGCGGATGGCGAAGCCTCCGTAAATGGACCGGTTGTCCTGGTCGCTGATGAAGTCATCCCAGCCGGCGGAGAGGTAGAGGTGCTTGAAGATCTGGTATTCCGCGCCGGCCTTGAGGTGGGCGCGGCGGTCCCTTCCAAAGCCGAAGGCCTCGAAGGAGAGCTTCAGTTTGTCGTTCAGTGTGAGGTAGTCAATGCCGACGCCGCCGGTAGATTCCAGAAGACCGCCCCGGAGGACAAGATCCTTGTATCGCTTGCCGATCTGCAGGTTGAAGAGGATGCCGTCGCGGTCCCACTCCTCCGTCCGCGTCGTGACGCCGCCCACGGTATAGTCCTTGGTGGTCCTCCTCCCTCGCGGGTCGCTGACGACGCCGAGGATATAGAACTTGTCCTCCTTGGGCTGGATCCGAAGATCAAGGTAGCTTTTTGCATCGCTCTTGTCGAAGAGGTATTCGCCCCGATAGCTGAGGAAGGTCCGGAACTGTTCCGCCTTGTTCACGTAACGGTTCAGGCCGGTCAGCCCTTCGTTGAGGTTCCGGACCGTCTCATCGTCGTTGAGGAGCTTGCCGATGCTCCCCCGTCCCTCGTTGATCTTTGCCGTCACCTCTTCAAGCGAGACGAGGGTTTTATTCAGCTTCTCCGAGGCGGTCTTGTCCTTGATGATCTGGCCCAGGGTCCCTTCACCCCGGGTGACGCCTTCGGTGATCTCGCTCAGCGCGGCGAAGGTCTTCTCCATCTCACGCGAGGCGGACTTCAGGGTGTCCATGACCTGGCCCACCTTCTCGTCGTTCTGGGTGACGACCCGGTTCAAATTTCCGGTGAGTTCGCGGGTGTTCTCCAGCGCGGCGTGAAGAGCGGCTTCGTTGCTTAAGACGACCTTGTTCAGATTGTGCGTGAGATTTTTGGCATTGGTGAGGATACTGCTGATCGCCTCCTCGCCCGCCTGTCCGGACAGAACCCGGTTGAGGGAGCTGGTCACCCCGCGGACGTCCTCAGCGATCAGGCTTAACTGATTGAGCATCCTGTCGATATCCGTCTGGCGATCCGTCCTGGAGATCTGCTCCCCCGGAGCGAGGTAGGCCGCCCCGCTGGTGCCGGGGTGGAGCTCAACGTACTTCTCGCCTAAGATGCCGTGGGTCTTGACGGCGGCGATCGCGTCCTTCTCGATCTTTACGTTAGGGACGATGCGGAGCCGGACGAGGGCCTTGCCTTCCTTCAAGCTGATCGATTCGACTCGTCCGACCTCCACGCCGGCGATCTGGACGGATGCGTCCCGGTCCAAGCCGGCCGCGTTGTCGAAGATGACGTCCAGCGTATAGCCCCGCTTCAGGCCGAGGTCCTGTTTCCCGACCTGGAAGGACATGTACCCGAGGACGATCAGTCCCACGAGGACGAACAACCCGACCTTTGCCTCTGAACTCACTGAAAACATTACTGCCTCCCCCAACCCTTTTACTTTATTTCTCACCCCTTACATGATCCGGATCGGCCCCTCGATGCTTCCCGAGAGGAACTGGACCATGACGGGGTTCCGTGAAGCTTTTAGTTCCTCCGGTGTGCCGTATTCGATGATCTTCCCCTCGTAGAGCATGGCGATGCGGTCGCCGATCTCGAAGATCGACTGGATGTCGTGGCTGATTACCACGCAGGTGAGGTTGAATTTTTTCTGAGTGTCGATGATCAGCCGGTTGATCGCCTCCGTCATGACGGGATCAAGGCCCGTGGTCGGTTCATCGAACAGCACAATCTGCGGGTGCAGGGCGATCGCCCTCGCCAGCCCCACCCGTTTTCGCATCCCGCCGCTCAGCTCGGAGGGCATCTTTTCCTCCACTCCGGTCAGGCCGACGGAGTGAAGCCGGTCGGCTACGGTTTCCCGGATCTCCTTTTCCTTCATCCTCGTGTGCTCCCGGAGGGGAAAGGCGACATTCTCGCCCACCGTCATAGAATCGAAGAGGGCCGCCTCCTGGAAAAGCATTCCGAATTTCTTTCGGATTTCGTTGAGCTTGTTTTCCCCCAGCTTGGCGATGTCCGTGCCGTCGATCAGGACCTGGCCGCTGTCCGGCCTGAGGAGGCCGATGATGTGCTTGAGCAAAACGCTCTTCCCGCCGCCGCTCCGCCCAATGATTACGGTGGTCTTCCCCTCCTCGAGCTGGAGGTCAATACCGCCCAGGACCTTCTGCTTTCCAAACGATTTGTAAAGATCGACCAGCCTAATCATCGCCTTTGCTCTCAAAACATGATCGCCGTCAGGAAATAGTCGCTGACCAGGATCGTAATCGATGCCAGGACCACCGCTTCTGTCGTCGCCCGGCCGACCCCCTCGGCCCCGCCACGCGTATTGAACCCTTTGTAGCACCCGATCAGGGACAGGATCAAGCCGAAACAGGCGGCCTTGATAAGCCCGTTGTAGATATCATCCAGGGTAACGAGCCGCGTGATGTTCTTGATGAAGACCCCCGAGTTGATGCCCAGGATGTGAACGCCGACGAAGTATCCGCCTAAGATGCCCACGAAATCGGAGACCACGGTGAGCATAGGCACCATGAGGACCCCGGCGATCACCCGGGGAACGATCAGGTGCTTCACGGGGTTTACCGCCATGACGGATAAGGCGTCGATCTGCTCGGTGACCCGCATCGTTCCCAGTTCCGCTGCCATCGCGGAGCCCGCCCGGGCCGTGACCATCAGTGATGTGAGGACCGGCCCCAGTTCCCTGGTCATGGAGAGGGCGACCGTGGAGCCGACGAGGCTCTCCGCGCTGAACATCCTGAAGCCGTGGTACCCCTGCAGGGCCAGCACCATCCCGGTGAAGGTTCCTGTTAGGACGACGACGAAGATCGATTTGACGCCGACAAACTCCATCTGTTTGAAGATGTTGCGGAGCTTGAGGGGGGGCCTGACCATCCAGGCCAAAACCGAGATGAACAGGAGGATGATCTTTCCCAGCTCCTCGACATTTTCCAGAACGGTCCTGCCGAGACGTTCCAGGGCATTGGAGGCGCGGTTCATTTACAGTGGTCCTCTTTTGCTGGCGTGGACCTCCAGAGCGGACCGGATGATCCGGTCGATGAGGCCGGCCTGGGTGATCCCGGAGGCCGCCGCCTGGTGGAACAGCACGGTGGAGGGCGTCATCCCGGGGAGCGTGTTCGGTTCCAGGACCGCCACCCGCCCGTCGGCCCGGACAAACATGTCGATCCGGGCATATCCTTTCAAATTCAGGGTACGGAAGGTCGCGACCGCCGTCTCCTGGATCTTTTCGATCTGTTCCGCGGGAAGCCGGGCCGGGGTCTTGTTCTCCCCCTGGCCGTAGAGGAACTTATCCTCCAGGGAGAGGACGTCATCCGTGGGGATCGTCTCCGATGGGATCAGAGCTTCCGGCGTATCAACGCCGAGGACGCCGCAGGTCACTTCCATCCCGGCGAGGAACTCCTCTACGAGAACCACATTGTCCCACAGAAAGGCGTTTTCCACGGCGTCGGGGATGCCTTCCGCGGCAACGACCTTTTTCACGGCGGTGCTGCATCCCTCGCGGCAGGGCTTGACGACGCAGGGAAAGCCGATCTCACGGGCAATCTCCTCCGTGACGTCCGCCTTCCCCGTCTCCCACCGCCGCCGGGGAATCGGGATCGTCAGCGGGACGTCGATCCCGCTGATCTCCAGGATCCGGCGGCAGACATACTTGTCCATCCCGATTGCGGAGGCGAGGACGCCGGAACCCGTGTAGGGGATTCCGAGGAGTTCGAGGAGACCCTGCATGCAGCCGTCCTCCCCGTACTTGCCGTGCAGGCCGAGGCAGACGACGTCCACCCGCTCCTTCAGGGATTCGTACAGGATCGGCCTGGCCTCTTCCGCGAGGTCCTCCTCGATGTCGCTGGTGCTGTTGCGCATAATGAGTTTGACGGGGATCTCCCAGAGGACCGCCCGGCTGTCCATGAAGATGGGAATGGGATCATATTTACGGCGATCGATCTTGCTGAAGATGTTCCGTCCGCTCTCCAAAGAGACCTCTTTTTCGGAGGAGAGGCCCCCCATGATGATCCCGACCCTCAACTTTCGTGCCCTGTCTTCCCCGGTTTCAACCATCTCAAAAACTCACCGTCAGCGCCACATAAGGTCCGGCAAATTCCGAATTCAGATAAAAGTCGTCCCGGTCGAGATGCACACGGATGACCTTGTAGCCGCCGTGGAGGTCCAAGAAAGGGAAGGGGGTCAAGGAGAGATCGGCCAACCCCTCATAGAGGTAATTGCCGGAATAGCTGATGCCCGTCATCTTTACCCTCGCCTCAAGGATGTCCAGAAGAAGGCCGATGTGGGCGCCGATGCCCACCATCGGGATAGGCGCCCGGACCGTAGCGGCCGCCCACGAGTTGATAGAAGGGGCGTTTATTTTCGCTTCACCGTCGATGTATTTAATCTGGCCGATCACATCCAGCGAGCAACCGGCCAGAATGTTTTCCGTATCGAGTAGCGTGAACCGGTACTCCAGATCGAACATCCGCAATTTCAGCTCCGAATCAACGTTCGTACCGGCCAAGAAGGTCCGGCCGTTATAGACGATCTTCGTTACAAGCGTGGTTGATCCCGAATAGCCGATCGGCGTATAGGAGAAACCAAGGTGGTGTCTTCCCAGCCCCCCGAACACCTCGACTGAGGGGAAGACCTCGGTGCCGATGCCCAAGGTGTTTTTCAGGTCGATGTCGGTGCCTGACACACCGCCGCTATCCGATTTGATGTCCGCCTTGAATCCCGGAAACCAGTAATAGCCCCTGACTCCGAGCTCAAACGCACCAACCGGCATAGCCGAGAACAAAAGCAGTGCAAGCGCGCAAAAAGCCGTCCATTGTAATCTTCTCATGGGAACATCCTTACGGCGATGGTTATGTTTCTCGATCCGCGTCTCTCTTCACTGCCGATCCTTTAACCCCCATATAACACCAAACATCATTATTTTCCAGAGGGTCCTAAACCTTTCTTTTTACCCGGCTACAGCGGCCCGTGTTTCCCCCGGTGGATGACGAGGGCGTTTTCGATGAGGCGGCCGAGGATCATCGAGGGAAGCATCCCGGCACAGGCCGCCTGCTCGAAAAAGAACGAAGAGGGAGCCATGCCGGAGGAGGAGTTGGGATCGGTGATGAGGATCCGGCCGTCCTTCAGGTAGAAACCGTCGATCCGGCCGTAGGACCGGAAACCCAGCGCCCGGAAGGCGCGGACCGCCTCCCGCTTGATCGCCTCCACGACGTGCGGCGGGATGTTTCTGGGCGGCGTGAATTTCCGGCAGCGGCCGGGCATATACTTGTCGTCATAGGTGAAGTAGTCGCTCTGGGGGGTGATCTCGGTGACCTCCAGGGCGCGGATCTTCCCGTCCTCCTCCAGAATGATGGAAGAGAATTCGATCCCGTCGAGTAACTCCTCGACGAGGACGGCCCGATCCCATTTCAGGGCCTCTTCGATGCCGCGGGCGAAGGATTCTTCGTCCCGGACCAGCGTGACGCCGATGCTGGAACCTTCGCGCGGGGGCTTCGTAAAGACGGGGAGCTTGAAGCGGGCGAAGAGTGAGCGGATCACCCCTGCTCGGTCATTCCGCCATTCCGGTTCATGGACGAGGAGGCTTTCGGGGACGCCGATCCCTGCAGCCTGAAGGATCCGCTGCTGGATGTGCTTGTCCATGCCGAGGGCCGAGGCGAGCACGCCGGGTCCCGTGTACGGAATCCCGAGGAGCTCCAGAAGGCCCTGCATGCAGCCGTCCTCACCGAATTTCCCGTGGAGCGAGAGGAAAGCGAAATCGATCTCCTCCTTCAGCCCTTCGTAGGAGATCCGCCGCGCCTCCTCCAGGCGCTCGGTGATGTCGGTCGTCGTGTTCTGGGAAACGAGCTGCCACGGGATCACCCAGAACCGTCCCTCCCCGTCCATGAATACCGGGACGGGCTCGTAAGCCTCCCGGTCGAGATTGTCATGCACGTTTCTGCCGCTGTTGAGGGAGACCTCCCGCTCCGAGGACATGCCCCCC
>Ga0247842_10001685_pt1 | contig 35584 bp, 40 predicted proteins | sample LaCruzMarch2015__3_FD_192411 | JGI IMG/M metagenome (GOLD analysis project Ga0247842, IMG submission 192411) | Freshwater microbial communities from meromictic Lake La Cruz, Castile-La Mancha, Spain - LaCruzMarch2015_19m | ecosystem: Environmental > Aquatic > Freshwater > Lake | place: Spain...
GATCAAGTCCTCCATTGCTTGAAAAGCGTTATCTGGAATCAGACTCGTGCCGCCCAGGCCCTGGGTATCGACCGTAAGACCCTCCGCTCCAAGATACAGCGTTACGGGCTATTTAAAGGGTCGGAGTCGGAGTTTACTCCCTGATTCCGTTTCTAAATCATAGCGCTATCTTCGTTGGCATCGGCAATCGGCTCCTCGACGTATGAGAAATACGCCTGCGTCGCCTCGGCCTCGCCGCCTTGATTTCATCTCTGATTTAGAACCGGAATAAGAACCCGTCCCGGTTTATTGTTACTGCCTGCTGCCTGTTCCCTGCTCATACAACGGCAGGTAAAGGCTGACCGTGGTTCCTTCTCCCGGTTGTCCTTTGATCTCCATATGTCCGGAATGAATCTTTATGATATCCTGGACAATCGCGAGTCCCAGCCCTCTCAATCCCTCTTCGGTGTGGGTGCTGAAGAAAGGCTCGCAGATTCTGGCCATAAGCTCCGGGAGGATCCCCGGTCCGTTATCCCCAATGGAAATGGCGACTCTCTGATTCGCTGCATCCAAAGCGGCAAAGACGGTAATGATGCCTCCCTCTCTTCCGGAAAGGGCTTCGGTGGCATTTTGAATGAGGTTCAGCAAAGCTGTCTGAATCCGGTAGCGGTCAACATGAAGGAGGGGAAGATCCGGGGGCGCCAGAACCTGAATAGCGATATTCATGTTCTGGATCATGGGTTCCACAAGGGGCAGGGTTTCGTTCAAGAGTTCCTCTACTGTTACGGCCTCGAAGTGAGGTTCCGGCGGCCTGGTCACGCGCCTGATATTCTGAATAACCGTGTGGAGTCGCTGTGTTTGCTGCACGATAAGTTCCAGCTTGCGATTGACATCGGGAGGCCAATGTTCTCTTTCGAGGAGGAGCCTGGCGAGGCCGGCAATGGAATGGAGGGGCGTCCCCAGGTCGTGAGCCAGGGTGGCGGTCAGATATCCCATGGCAGTGAGTTGCTGGAGCTGATTGACCTGATTCTGTAACTGGACGACCTTGAGGGTCTCTTCCTGAACGCGATTCTCCAGATGTTCCGTCAATTCCAGATTGCGGGCCAGAACCTGTTCGATTTCCCCGGCCATGTCATCGAAGTGGGCTGCTAAATGTCCCAGCTCGTCCTGTCTTTTGAGATGGATCCGATGTTTGTATTTACCTTCCTGAAATTCATCGATGGTTTTGGTGATGGTTCGGAGCGACCTGCCGATCAACCAGTCGTAACTGACAAACAGGACGATGAAAATTATCAGCAATAGGCCGACGCTGCTGTAGAAAAGCAAGATTTTCGCCCTGCCAAGGACTTCTGTCCGCGTCTGGGAGAAACTGACCAATCCCACCACACGGATGCTCTTGTCCTTTTCGGAAATGTCCGGATAGAGAAGCCCCAGGGCGGGACCGGCCTCGGTGTTGATGCTCAGATACTGTGGTTTCATCGTTTCGATGGCTGCCGCGACGGTGTTATCCGGCCAGTCGTAGGCGATGCGGCCTGCCCCGGCGACAAATTCGATCGTTCCCTTTTCGACGGCGAAAAGATCGATACGCGCCAGGCGAGTATCAGTCTGAACATGGTCTTTCAGGGTCATGTCCAGGGCGGACAGACCGCGGCGGGTTGGGAAATACTCATAATAGGTGCTCACGGTCTCGGCAAGTTCATCAAGACGCCGGGCCTGCTGTTCAACGAGGAGATTGTCGAAGACCTGTAGTTGCACCCATCCCCAGGCAGCCATGGTCATGGCAATGGCCAGAACGGTAACAAGCATTAGACGGGTACGAATAGTCATGGAGAACACCTCATGGTTTTTCGCGAAATAAACGTGACAAACCCTTAGCACAGCCCGGCGGTGCTGCAAGAAATTTTTACAACCTGAGCTTTATTTGCCCGGTGCGGCGGCGGGAAGGCTGGCGGCAGGATTTACACCTTTGGCGGGGGTAACTTTTTTCTTCGTCACTTTGCTGATCCGTTTGGCGATGTTATTGTTATCCTTGGTGATATAGCTTACCCCCACTTCATCGCCAACCTTTATTTTGTCCAGAGGTTTGACCAGGGAAAAATCCATTGTTTCTACCGTACCTTTGACATTCCGTTCGATCCTTATTGACGCGGGGGAGATTTCAATGACCTTCCCCGTGGCACGCATGCGTGTTTCCCGGGGGGGTGTCTTTTTGGGAGCGGGTTTAATAGGAACGGTCTTCACCGTCGTTGATTTCCCCGAATAGGGATCGGACTGATCCACTGCGAAGGAGGGCGCCGTGCAAATAAAAACTACACAAAATAAAATTGCCAGCCAACGCTTCACCCGGACCTCCGATAAATATTTACCTTGAGCGATGCAAATATTGCGCCATGAGAATATTTGTGCCGGGTATCACGCGTGTCAACTTGCCGAAAACAAATGCTTAATCGGTTCATGTCCGGTATAGGCTGCCACAGATGAACCGGTGGGAAAGGTGAATAAATCCCCAAGGATTGAGTAATTTTTCATCATGTCCTTGACCGGGCCGGCGTATTTGTGTTAGCGATTTGACATGCAATTCTTGTCCGGGAAGGATTAGTCTTTGGAACAAAAAACCTTTAAATACTACGATATGATCATGGCCCTTTTCGTTACGGTCCTGATTATGAGCAATATTTTGTCTTCAGCGAAGATTGTCGATTGGGGGATTTCGCTATTTGGCGTTCCCCTGGCCTTCGATGCGGGAACGATTCTGTTCCCCGTCAGCTATATCTTTGGCGATATCCTCACGGAGGTCTATGGTTATCAACGCTCCCGGCGGGTGATCTGGATGGGATTTGCCTGCTTGATCCTCTCCAGCCTTCTTTTGCACTTTGTGAAGCTTATGCCGGGAGAGGCGATCTGGGAAAAGACAGCGGGCCAGGCTGCCTATAACGCCATTTTATCGGGAATGACCTCCGGAGGGATTGTCCTGGCCAGCCTGCTTGGCTACTGGCTGGGTGAGTTTTCCAATTCCTTCGTACTGGCCAAAATGAAGATCCTTACCCGGGGGCGCTGGCTGTGGACCCGGACCGTGGGGAGTACCCTGGTAGGTGAAGGAATTGACACCCTTGTTTTTGTTGCCGTTGCCATTCTCTTCGGCGTTTTTCCGGCAGCCCTTTTCGTTACCCTGGCGCTGACGAATTACCTCTTCAAGGTCGGCGTCGAAGTGCTTATGACCCCCGTTACCTATGCCGCCGTAGGGGCACTCAAGCGGGTGGAGCATGAAGATTACTATGATCGGGGGACGAACTTCAATCCCTTCCGGATCTCCTCTACCCGACTCGGTTCCTAAAGGACGCCGGTCAGGATTCCTGAATCGTTCCGCGAGCGGAAGGCCAGGCGCTCGATGTCCCGGAAGCCTGCTGCCGCCATCATCTCTCGGATTTCTCCCTCCCCATAGGATCGCCCCCCTTCTGTCCCCACGAGCATATTCAGGGAGAAGAGGGCTGGATGGAGGGGGCTTCCCAGGCTATCGTCCAGGATGAATTCATGGATGAGGATCATCCCGCCCGGTCCGAGGGCCCGAGCCGCCTTTGCGATCATGGCCCGGCAGACCTCCGGCCCCTCCCCGTGAAGGATCTGGGAGAGCCAGGCCGCGTCGTAAGGGCCGCCGAAATCGTCGCTGACAAAGTCTCCCCCGGCAAATTCAATGCGGTCCGACAGGCCGAAGCTGCGGATCGTCTGCTCCGCCTGGGGCCGTGTCGTGGGCAGATCAAAGACCGTGGCGCTGAGCCCGGGGTTTTTAAGACAGAAGTGGATGGCATAGGTCCCCGGCCCCCCGCCCAGATCCAGGAGACGGCTTCGGCTGGATAGGTCCACAGCCTCGGCCACCAGGGGCCCCAGGATGCTGGCGATGGTGAACATCCCCATGAGGAAGTTTTTCCGGACCGTTTCGTTATCCACGGCCGCCGAGATCCGCTGGGGATGCCCCGTTTTTACGGCCTCCGCCAGACGGTTCCATGAATCCATGAGGTTATGGTGGTGCATGATGAGGTGGCCGATATAACGGGGCGATTTCCCGGACAGGAGGGTGAAGCTCTCCTCTGTATTGGCATAGCCGTAGCCGTCGCGCCGCAGGAGGCCCATGGCCGTGAGGGCGTTCAATAGCAAGGGGACGCCCCGGTGACTGCCGCCGATGATCCGGCCTATTTCTTCCGCCGTTAAGGTCTCTCGGTCTATCACTGTAAAGATTCCCAGCTCAACCGCGGCCTGAAGGGTGCAGCTCTTCCAGTAGGCCCCGGACATTTCCATGATCGTCTCCGCCGTAATGTTCATAATATTGACTCCTTGCAACATTGAGAGTAAAAATAGTATAGGGAAAACGGCTTTGCATGTCAAAGAATTATATTAGTTTGTCCAGCCAAAGTAGAAATGTCCTACTGGGCTTGATAAGCATCCGCCTCTTTTGCAGGAGATTGGTTCCATGTTTGCCACTTTCTTTTCCGTAGATGGTCTTTTGGGGGTCTCGGAGACCGGTTGGTTGGCGTCAGGCCAAAGCAGTATTTGAATCAGACGGTGCGTGATTACGGTCTGAGTCGGTATAGTCACGCAATACATGTGCCACTCGAATTCTATATTTTTCAAATAGTTCTTTCTTTCCTTTCTTCTGGTCAATTCTGTGTTCCAGTAAATTGCGCCATGCTTGAACCGCCTCTTCACTCTCCCAGAAAGATAGGCTCAGTACCTTATGTTCATCTCCAAGACTTAGAAATCTCTCAATTGAGATGAAGCCCGGGCGATCCTTTAGAAACTCTCGTAAACCGGCTGCAAGGGATAGATACTCATCCTTGCCTTCCTTCGTAGGATAGACCTCAAAAATTACTGCGATCATTCCGTTCTCCTTTGCGACCCAGGCTGGCAGGCATCAGCGGGCTCCGCAGTCAAGGCCATAGGTTTAGATATGGTTACGATTCTTAATTACCTTAATCACCCATTATCATCGCTTATCTTCAAATTCGTTATGGTATGACCTTCAAGCTCGAGCAGGATCTGTTTTGTCGCCAGCCCTCCACCGAAACCGGTGAGAGAGGTATCCGATCCTACCACGCGATGGCAGGGAATAATAATGGGAACCGGATTGCTTCCGGTAGCCCGGCCGACGGCCCGGACGGCCTTTGGATGGGTTATGGATCGAGCCACGTCAGCATAGGTCCGAAGCTGCCCGTAGTCAATGGTCTGGAGGGCCTTCCAGACGGCCTTTTGGAAATCCGTTCCCGAAACCTCGACAGGGACGGTAAACTTCTTAAGGTTGCCTGAAAAGAAGGCCTTTAATTCCTCCTCAGCCTTAATGAGAACCTCGTTATCTCCTTTGTCGATGGGCTTAAATTCCCGATCACGACCCTTGTAGACCTCATCGGCCATCAGCAGGCCGACCACGGCCCTGTCATTGGCATAAACTCGGATTTCACCGATCAATGACGGTATTCTTCTCAAATACAGTGCCATTTTGATTACCTCTTTTTTTATTGGAAAGTTGTCCGGCATAGGCATCCCAGAGTAAATAGGCGGCATAAGCCCGCCAGGGTCGAATCCGTTGGAGATCGAGGCCCGACTCCGATTGTTGCACTCTTTTCAAAATAAGATCTGTTCGCGGGCAACTGTCGGGATCACTCAGGCACCTCATACCGATGTACTCCACAGTCCAGGGACCTATTCCGGGAATGGCCAGCAGTTGCTCTTTAACATTCCGGATATCCTGGTGAGGATTGAAAGAGATTTTCCCCAAGGCCACTTGTTGACTGAGTATCCGTACGGTCTGCTTTCTCTTTTTTGTGGTGGAAATCCGGTCGAAGGAGACCTGGGCCAGTTTCTCGGCCGTTGGGAATGTAAAAACGGTTTTATCACGCCACTTCCATGTTTCTCCATATTGGAGAACGAGCTGACGGACAAGACGACAGGCCTGTTCGCTGGAGACGAGCTGTCCAAGAACAATCGCTACTGCTGCCTCAAAACCGTTCCAACACCCGGGAGCCCGACCTCCCGGTGATCGCAAATTCAGATTTCTTAAGATATCGGATTTTTCAAATTGGGTTGAGATTAAAAGCGGGTCCGCATCTAAATCGAAAAGCCTGCGTATGTTTTGAATGAGTATATAAAGCTGACCGCAGTCAAATAAATCAAAATGGGCGACCAAGCACGATTTAACGGGATCATTTTCTACGAGTACTCGGCCCATACCTTTTTGAGTGGGAAAATAACGGATATAGGTATCGGAGCCGATCTCTTCAACATGGTCTATTTGATGCCGTTTCAGATAGACAAGAATCGATTTCCAATTAAAGGGAGGACGGTAACTTAATTTTAAGCTTGTAAAAGAAGACTCTTTTAAGACCGGCGTCCTGGTTGTACGGAGATCTGAAGGGGCTTTGGAAAACCGGTTTTTGAAAGCCTCATTAAACCTTCTAAGGGAGCGAAAACCAGACTCAAAGGCGATTTCGGTTATCGGCAAACGTGTCTCCACAATCATTTTGCGGGCCAAATTTAATCGTTGTTCCTGGTAAAACTGTTTAGGTGTTTTCCCGATTTCCTGAACAAATAGTCTCCGCAGATGTCTCGCGGTGACACCGAATTTTTCGGCAAATTGCTCTTCCGACATTTCCTTTAAACCGAGATCAATGACGGCCCTTAGGGATCTTTGAACAACAGCCGATTTCCCGTACCAGGCAGGCGATAAAGGGGCTGCCTCCGGACGGCACCTTAGACAGGGTCGATAACCGGCCTTTTCGGCCTCATGGCAAGTGGCAAAGAATTCAACATTTTCTATTTTTGGCTTTGCCGGACAAATAGGACGACAATAGATGCCGGTAGATTTAACCCCTACAAAGAACTTGCCGTCAAACCGATGATCTCTGGCCAACATGGCTGCATAAAATTGATCGTGTGAAGAACTCATATCGGCAAGATAGCTTTTAAATGCAAATTATGCTGGCCGTTTTCGGACATGATCGTCTTTTCTATTAAGATTCGGGAGATAATGTTTATCCCACTCTCTGTCTCTCAATCCGCTTGGCCCCTGCCGACAATAAATTTGCCGGTAAAGTATTTCTTCCGTATTTGACCGGCTTCTTCTTCAATCCAGCGTTCAAGACCAACCTTCTTTATGCGGCAGAGATTGTAAAGTTTCATGTTATGAGGGTACTGGGCAGCCTTGTCAGCCGTTGGCGCGAGAAAGGTGCACGGGAAATCACCGCAATCGCAGCACAACTCTACGCCTCTGGCTTTGACACAATTCAATGTTGCACACCCCTCTGCCGGCAAATGGAAATGCTTTCCGTCTTGTTGGCGACACCCTTTGCACGAGATTTCCCCCTTTGGTACACCCATTTTGGTATGAATCAATTCGGCAAGTTCATTTGTCAGATTGTTCTCGTGAAGGTCGCAGTTGAAGCAGTCCAGTCCACAGGGTGCCGTCAAATCCTTTTTGTTTTTCATAGTCCCCTCCTCAGATATCTATAATTCATAACGCTCTCAATGGCTAATTTGTTTGATTTTAACTATAGAGGTCCACGGCAACCTGGATGAGAGCTTTTGCCGCTCTCGTCAGCATGGCGCTTCTTCTATATATAAAGAAAGTTGATAGTTCCCCGAATGGTTCAGCAATCTTGTGCATTTTGACTTTACCTTCATAATTCGAGCTGGTGATCAGGGAACGCGGCCCAAGCGAGATCCCCATGCCCGCGGCAACACATCCGAGAATTCCATCCATTGTTCCGAGTTCCATTACTTTGAACTGAGAAATGCCGGTCTGACAAAGCCATTTTTCTAGCATAGCCCGATAGGAGCAGCCGCTCGGATACACAAGCAGATTCGGCTTTTGTAATCCTTCGAGTAATTCCACCTCGTTTCCGGTTATAATCACCAGTTCTTCGTTTATTATCAGTTTTTGTTCAATGTCTGCATGGCTCACTTCTCCGCATACAAACGCCCCCTCGATCTTGTCAGCAAGGACTTCAATGATCAGTTTCTCGCTGGTAGCGGTTGAAAGCATAATTTCAACGTCGGGATATTTCTGGTGGTAGTGTGCAAGCACGAGCGGCAGCCGCACGGCAGCCGTAGAATCAGTTGAGCCAATGGATAAGCCCCCCTTTACCTGCCCCATATCCCGGACAGCTATCTCCGCTTCTTTCAGAAGACGTACGGCTCGATCTGCATATTCCAACAGTACCTTGCCTGCCGGCGTTAATGTCATACCCCTTTCCCGACGATAAAAAAGCTCCCCTAATGCCTCTTCCATGTTTTATTAAAATATTTTCCATTTATAATCATCTAGTTGAAATTCAAATTTTCTTTAATTCCAGTTTGGCACACATCTTTCGTTAAGACAAGTCAAACAAAAGCAATAAAGCAAATAAATAAATAAAAACAAATAGGAGGACACAGATCATGAAAAAGACATTAGGAACGATGGTAGCGGCAATGGTGGTTGTTCTTTTAACCGGAACGTTCGCTTGCGCAGAATATGCGATGGCCGGTGTGGCTAACTTCCCCTACTTCCAGCTTGGTTGCCTCATTGTGGGCGGGATGGTCATCATCTCCCTGAAGCACAAGTATGAGAAGATGTACACGGGTGAGGTCACCGGAGTTTTCGCCCTCTATACCGTCCTGATTTCCCTGTTCACCAATCCGGGCATTACAAGGATCAAGAATATGGTCGGCTGAGACCAAAGACATCTCGGACCCAGATCGGAAAAGTTGAATAAAAAAGACTGCACATAAAAAATATCCGGTCTGTGTCCTTTACAAAAGCCCCCTGACGAAACCCGATCGCCAGGGGGCTTTTGTTTTTATGGTGTAACGAATATAAATAATTGACAAAGAGTACATTTTCGTCCTATGTTTCCGCCCCCGAAAAGGACGGCGATTGCCTTATTATTGACAGCGGCTTGGAAGGTCTTGCCATGTCATTCCGGGAGCGCATCATGATCATATTACAAACGGCCGGCTGCTCCGGGACGGCTGCAAAAGGAAAGGTTACATGAAATATACCAGATCACCCCTCAACCGTGGCTATGCCAATCAAATCCTCAAGATTGACCTGAACAACCAGATTATCGCGTCGGTGTCCCTCGATCCGCAAATACGGGATTATTTTATCGGCGGGCGCGGCCTAGCCCTATATCTTCTCCATAAAGGCATTTCAACGGAGACAACCTCCTCCGACCATGAGAACCCCCTGATCTTTTCCCCCGGACCGTTAGGCGGCATTCCCCAGTTTCCGGGTACGAGCAAGTGTATGGCCGTTTCCCTGTCGCCACTGACCGGCATTGCCGGCGTCTCAAATTTCGGCGGCCACTTTGGTGCCTATCTAAAATACGCCGGTTTTGACGCCCTTGAAATCACCGGGAAATCCCCAACGAATATAATGATCGTCATCAATAGTTTCCGGGAAGAAATATCCATTGTAGAGTTCCCCGTGCCGGACCAGGTATTTGATCTGGAGGAGGCAATTGCCGAGAGGTTCGTCCAGGCAGGCTATGAAAAGAAGAACCTTGTCTTTCTGACAACGGGGGGCGGGGCCGGTAAAACCAATTATGGATGCATCAACAGCCATTATTTCGACGCCACGAAGATCCAGGATGAAACCAAAGGATTCTTCCGGACGAAGCAGGCGGGCCGTACCGGTCTTGGTACGGTAATGCACGAAAAGAGAATCGGAGCTATTGTGGTTCTTGCCGAACATCCCCGCGGGAAAAATCCCTTCGGAGCCGCCGACTGGGAAAAGGTGAAGAAGGCAGGAGAAAAGCTGGGGAAAGTCGTCAAGGAAGTCGATCCCCAATCCCTGCGGATGCACCGCAAGGGCAGCGCCGGGCTTATTGCCTTCATGAACAAGCAGGAATACCAATCCCTGCCCGTGAGGAATTACCAGTTGGGCTCCGATCCTCATGCCGATACCATCACCGGGAAGTTCTATGCCGAACACCTTTTCGATCACCGGGGGATGGACGGGTGTTTCCCCGGCTGTAATCTCCGCTGCACCAAGGGGGGCCAGGTTACCTTGACTTCCGGGGAACATAAGGGCCGCAAGGTCTGGGTCGATGGCCCTGAATATGAAACCGCCGCCGGTTTCGGCTCCAATCTGGGTATCTGGAGTGCCGAATTCATCATGGAGGCCAACTGGCATTGCGACAATTACGGAATCGATACCATCACCACCGCCGTGATCATTGCCTTTCTCATGGAATGCTTCCAGCGCGGCTTTCTCACGAAAGACGATACGGATGGACTGGAACTCACCTGGGGTAATGAGCAGGCCGTTTTGAGCTTCATCCATCAGTTGGCCCGTCCGGAGACAGGGTTGATAAAAGTGGCGGCGAAGGGCATGCTGCCGCTGATCGATTGGGTTGCCGATCAATATATAAAGAAGAACGGCAAGATCGATCCCCGGGAAGAACTGATGAAATTTGCCATGCAGACCAAGGGACTTCCCTTTTCCCTCTACCGGACCCACCGTTCCCTGTCCATGCAGGCATCTTATGCCGCGGCCAGCGATATCGGGGCGCACCACGCCGCGGCCTGGCTGATCAAGGTGGATCTTCTAGGGGCCTTCCCGACCTTCCAGGACAAGGCCCGGGCTTTGATCACCTACCCCCGTGTCCGCCTGGGAAACGACAATATGGGCCTCTGCAAGCTGCCCTGGGTCGATGTCTTCAATCCGGAATCGGAAAAAGTCAAGGATACGGACAAGTATATCAATCCGGCTTCCCAGGAGATCTACGCCGATTTCTATAACGGGATGCTGGGCACGGACATGACTTGGGAGTCGATCTTTGCCCGGACGGACCGGGATATCAATCTTCAGCGAGTCATGAATGCCATGGTCTATGGCGATAACACCGGACGTTACGACCGGATCCCGGACCGGGCCCTGGCCCCCATCGACGACGCCCTCTACGAGGCGGAAAGGGACTATCACGATGGGGAAATCTCCCGGATCATAGACAAATCCCTCGCTGCGATCCGGAGCATGGCGACGGCGGAAAAACGAATTATTTTGATGAACTACCGCCGGGAGCAGTTAGCCAAGCTGGTTCAGGAATACTACTGGGAACGGGGCTGGAACGCCTCCGGCATCCCGACGGTTGCGACCCTTAAAGACCTCGGCCTGTGGCCGTTCCTGAAGGAAGAAACCCGGACGAAGCTCGCGGAGCTTCTGGCGGTCAGATCCTGACAAAAAACTCACGGATATGGTCTTTGAAGGACCTTGGGTACCACTTCTTGCAGCTCAGTCTGATCATTGGCGCCATCAGTCTCATGATGAGAGACACTAAAATAAAGAATATTCTCTGCTGGGTTTTGGTAAGTCTCGGCGCCGTTGGCATCTGACTGTCCGTCTATGCCTTTATCCTTGCCAGATCGGTCGGGTGACGAATAGTGAAATGCGCACTAGTACCACGTAACATTATATCTTTCGTATTTAGTTAAAGTATGATATACTGGCGACAACTCAATAAAGGAGGTCGCCATGTCGCCGAGATATCGAGTAACACTTAGCAAAGAGGAGCGAAAAGAACTCGAAGCAATGACACGTCGTGGAAAGACCCATGCCAGAAGATTCATCCATGCCCGTGCATTATTACTTTGTGATGCCGGTGCGGATGGTCCGGCATGGAATGTTGCAGATGTTGCCGCAGCCCTTGGAGTGACCAGCAGATCTATTGAACATCTTAAGAAGCGCTTTGTGGAAGACGGACTGGAATCTGCACTTGAACGTAAGCCAAGGGAAAAGCCGCCACGAGAAGTGATCTTTGATGGTGCATTTGAAGCAAGATTGATCGCATTGGCATGTTCAGATGCTCCAGAAGGACGTCGGCGATGGACGGTCAGGCTACTGGCCGACAAGGCCGTCGAGCTTAGCTTTGCCGAAACCGTTTCGCATATGACCGTACAGCGGTTTTTAAAAAAAACGAACTTAAGCCTCACCTCAGCAAGTACTGGAAAATCCCTCCCGAAGGGAGTGCGACCTTTGTAGCGCATATGGAGGATGTCCTGGAAATATACCATATGCCGTATGATCCTGATTACCCGGTGGTGTGCATGGATGAATCTTGCAAACAAATGATTGGCGAAGTCCGCGAGCCGATACCGTGCACACCTGGACATCCGGCACGCATTGACGATGAATACGTCAGAAACGGTGTGGCAGAAATATTTATGGAAGTGGAACCACTGGTCGGTAAAAGACATGTGGCGGTCACTGAACATCGTACCAGAAAGGATTGGGCGATGCAGATCAAACAGATGCTTGATGAACGATATTCGAGCGCGACTAAGGTGCGCCTGGTTATGGATAATCTGAACACCCATAATATTGCCTCACTCTACGAAACATTCGAACCCAAAGAAGCCAGACGCTTGGCGGAACGACTTGATATCCATTACACGCCAAAGCACGGCAGCTGGCTGAACATGGCGGAAATCGAACTCAGCGTCCTGAAAGGACAGTGCCTTGATCGACGGATTCCCGACATGGCAACCATGCAGACTCAAGTGGCTGCATGGGAAAAAGAACGAAATAACAACTCGAAAAATATTGTCTGGCAATTTATGACATCGGACGCTCGGATCAAACTGAAGCGTCTGTATCCGAACTTGTAAAAGTTACATGGTACTAGGTTCCCTGCGAAAGGCCGCGCATCAGCCGTCATAAAAGGAATGTATGTTATCCTGAAAATGAGAAGGAACAATGACAACCTCAAAGACAATTCATGTAGAAGACAAATACACACCGCCATTTTTTAGAAAGATACCTGTCTCGATTGAGCGGGGTGCAGGCGTCCATGTCTGGGATGAAGAAGGAAACAGGTTTATAGACTTCACCTCAGGCTGGGGAGTCACATGCCTTGGTCACGCCCATCCGGTGATCACCGATGCGCTCCTGGAACAGAGCAAGAAAATCATCCAGAATCCAAATTCGGGGCTGACTTACTCTCCAGCGCGTGCCCGTCTTCTGTCGTTGATGAGCGGAATCCTCCCCCCACCTCTGACCCGGGTGTTTTTCTCCAACAGCGGGGCGGAAGCGAACGATGCCGCTATTAAGCTGGCGCGCAAAGCAACAGGCAGGCTGGACGTGATCGCCATGGACCAGGGCTTCCATGGTCGGACAATCAGCACAGCATCAGCCACAGGTCAGACTAAGCACAGGGAGAGGTACAACCCGTTGATGCCCAACTACCGGTTTGTCCCCTATGATGATCTGGAGGCCTTGAAAAGGGTTTTTAATAACAATGTGGCGGCGCTGATTTTAGAGCCGATTCAAGGCGAGGGTGGCGTAATAATCCCTGCCGATGGTTATCTTAAAGAAGTTAGCAGACTGTGCAAGGCAAACGGCAGTCTGCTCATCATAGATGAAATACAGACAGGGTTTTGCCGAACCGGCCCGATGTTTGCGGTTGGCCCTTTGAATGTTGAAGCAGATTTTATGACCATGGCGAAAGGAATAGCAGGAGGTTTCCCATTTGGCGCCTTTGCGATGTCGGAGGCCGTTGCCGCGAACCTTGAGCCCGGTGATCACGGTGGAACCTACTGTGGTAATCCGCTCGGTTGTGCAGTGGCTTATGCTGTTATCAAGTATTTGCTCGACCATAATGTCTCCGCCGATGTTATGAAAACAGGCGGGTTTGCCCTTGATCGGATGCGTAAGTGGATGCGGGCATATCCAGAGATGATAAATGATGTCCGAGGCAGAGGGTTGCTTCTGGCGATAGAGTTCTGCGATGAGAAAACAGCCGGTGATGTTGCCGGCGGATGTTTTGATAGGAACCTGTTTGTCAGGCAGACGCAAGGAAACATGATCAGGATATTCCCCGCCCTGAACATCACGCAAGAAGAGATGGAAGAAGGGCTCATGTTGCTCGAAAAAGCAATCGATTACGCCATAAGAAAAAACGACTAACAAATAACATTTCTCACAGGTTGTTTTACTATAATATTCTATAGGAGTTCATTCTTCTCCAGTGGATCAAGTTTGACGAGAATATTGGTCGGTGCTGATCAACCCGGCAAAGTGAAAGCCATGCTGGATGAATGCGACACAGTATTTGTCACAGGTTATATCTATGAAAGAATTAAGGAACTAATAAAATCCAGTACTCGTTTGATCAGGGTTGATCTCTCCATTGAGCCGGCAAATATTGAACTGATTCGAGAGCAGTTGTGTTCTATCCAGAACAGGCAAGGGGATTGACTCGGACTTATTGTGAGACGCACTACCCTTACAATAATACATGTAATCATCTAATTTTAAATCAGAAATGAAAGGAGATTAATATGGCGCGGATTGGAATAATGAGTTGTTCAAACTGTACACAGGAGTTAAGTTGCCCTGCCGTCGTCTGCTTGGCGGACATGAGAAAAAGAAAAGGGTTCTTCGACCGCTATCCGAAGGAGGAACCTTTAGATCTCATCGGCATGATCAGCTGCACAGGATGTCCGACGCTGGCAGCTCCGGAAAAAATAATGAGGAAGGTCCGCAGCCTGGCCGAATTCAAGATCGACGCCCTTCATTTTTCCTACTGCATAACGGCTCTGTGTCCTTTCATCAACAGATATAAAGAGGTAATTCAAAAAGAGTACCCGGAGATCGAACTCATTATGGGAACCCATACGCCCCCTAATAAAAAAGGGTTTCAGGAAGATATAAAAGAGCTTCTCTGTCCGACGGTTATTGTACCGCAAACGTTAGGAGACCTTGTTAAAGGAAAACTCAAACGCCCTAATAAAAATTAATGAATGGACACGTCTGTTCAAGGCGAAAGGCGTGATTATTTTAAAATTGTAAAGAATTATGATATCGTGCCAGGGCCGTTTTGATCCTCTGTCCAAACAAGCAAGGCTGCCACCTGCTATCGGCCCTGCGGACGGAAATCCCGATGGTCGATGCCTCTACGGCCCACATAACGGTGAGCCCCGACTTATCGATAACCAGGGTGTCGTTTTTCTTCAGGAGGTGGTCCCTGCCGTTGTTTTCATATGTAAGCCAGAGCATCCCGGCAAGACAAGACACACGGCACCCGGCGGACCTGACCGAAAGCCGGACGGTTTGATTTTCTTGTATTTGCCATACCTGATTATCCGTGGCGAACTCATCCCTCCAGGTCAGAGACACATTCAGGCCGATGACGCGTATGTCGATGGCGCTCTTCTTCATGGTTGCAGGATGCAGGAATGCGCCTCTTTTGAAAAGAGGCAGATACGTAAAATTGTCCCGGTAACAAATTCCAATTGTGACAACTGTACCGGTCGTGATATTATTAAACTGTATCTATATTTATTGATCGGACCGTGGTTAGGTATCATCATGGATGAAGAGAAAAAGGCATACCTGTACGAGTCCATAGCCGACAATATTTTCCGTATGATCGCCAGCGGGACCTTTCGTTCCGGTGATCGCATCCCTTCCATTCGGGCATTAAGCAGGCAGATGGGCGTCAGCATCACCACCGCCATGGGTGCATATCGGCTTCTGGAAATCAGGGACGTCATCGAAGCACGTCCCCAGTCGGGATATTACGTGCTTCCTCCCGCACGGAATCGTCTCGGCAAGACATCAGGCTCCACCGCAAGTATACATCGCGATCACGACAACCTGGATCAGCGCTCCCCTGAAATCATTGCGCAGCACATGATGGACATCAGTCCCACCCATGTGAGCCTGGACAGACTTGTCTCGATGATCCTGAAAGACGCTATGAATCCCGATCTTGTTCAACTGGGTGCAACGATTCCCAACCCCGATCTGCTGCCGCTGAAGAAACTCAACAGGGACCTTGCCTCAGCCGTCCGCATGCGGGGCATCCAGAGTGTCTCCTACAATTTCTTCGGACTGGAAGCGCTGCGCGTGCAAATCGCCAAACGAGCTACCGTCGCCGGCTGCACTCTCACGCCGGAAGACATTGTCATTACCTCCGGTTGCCAGGAGGCCGGCTTCCTGGCCTTGCAGACCGTCTGCAAGGCAGGCGATACGGTGGTGATTGAATCCCCCGCCTATTTCATACACCTGCAGGCCATGGAGATGCTGGGACTGAAGGTGGTCGAGATCCCATCCCATCCTCAGCATGGCATCTATCTGGACACGCTCCGGTATGTGCTGGAAGAAACCCCTGTCAAGGCATGCCTCCTGGTCTCAAATTTCAGTAACCCCCTGGGAAGCTGTATGCCGGATGAAAAAAAGAAGGAACTTGCGAATATGCTGGCTGAACGCGATATTCCGCTTATCGAGGATGACATCTACGGCGACATCTGTTTTTCTTCCCATCGTCCCCGAGTGGTGAAAGCCTTTGACGAGAAAGGGCTGGTGATCCTCTGCTCCTCGTTTTCCAAAACGCTTGCCCCCGGTTTCCGGGTGGGCTGGACGGCGCCGGGCAGGTTCAAAGCGCAAATCGAGTATCAGAAAATGGTCTGCAATCTGGCAACGGCCACCCCTCCCCAGATGGCGGTCGCCGAATTTCTTGCCAGCGGCGGCTATGACCATTACCTGAGGAGGATAAGACGGATTTATGCCCGATATACCTTCCTGATGAGCAGAGCCGTCGCCGAGCACTTTCCGGAAGGCACCAGAATATCCCGGCCGTCAGGAGGCTTTTTCCTATGGGTGGAGCTTCCCGGTCACATCGATTCCATTTTGCTGTATGAAAAAGCCTTGCAGGCGGGGATTACGATTGCGCCGGGGCCAATCTTCTCCGCCCGGCAGAAATTCCGAAACTGCATCAGGTTGAATACTGCCATCTGGTCCGAGAGAACGGAAAAGGCGATCCGCAAACTTGGCGAACTGGTTCAATGCATGGCATAAGTGGCAGTATCAGTAAGTCATTCTAATTTTCCGCGTGAAAATGAAGAGATCATTCAGGCGAAGAAGGCATGCCGGAGCAGGACAGGGAAGCATGTATCATCACGTTACCTGTAAGCATTATCCCGCGCTTGCAGCGATACGGTATGGTGTCGAGCAAATGAAGGCTGCGGTAGAGGCGCAATTCTCCGGTACGGGAACCGCCTTCTAACGCATTGAGGACTATCTTCTGCGCAAACGGGATGTGTTGCGCGGCAAGGTAAGAGTTTATAACCATACCGACGCAAGGAGGAAGCATCATGTTGACAACCAAAGAGGCCATCGAAAAGAGGCGCAGCATCAGAAAATTTAAACCGGACACCGTTCCCGACGATATCCTTAAAGAACTGCTTGAATCCGCGAGGCTTGCGCCTTCCGGCTCCAATGCCCAGCCCTGGCGGTTCAAGATCGTGCGGGATAAGGAGACGAAATTGAAGCTGGCCGAGGCGGCCCACAAGCAATCGTTCATAGCGGCAGCACCGGTTGTCCTCGTCTGCTGCGTGGATATTCATGGCTTCCTGGACGGTTCGGTTTCGGGCGCCCAAGATTTAGGCAAGATCGGAGCGATTGAGGGAAGGATCGTTCAAATTCTGGTGGACAGGGTCGGCAAGGTAAAGTCGATGGATGTGGCGGAACTTTTTCCGAGAATAGCCTTCAATCTGGGCATTGCCGTGGAGCATATCGTGCTACGGGCTTTGGACTTCGGTTTGGGGACCTGCTGGGTCCGACTGCTCGATGAAACGGCTGTCAAGACTATTTTCAACTGGGGCGAAAATATTTCTGTCACAGCGCTTCTGCCCATCGGCTATCCCAACGAATCCCCCGCTCCGAGAAAAAGATTGAAGATCGAAGAAATATTGATCGACTAAACCCAATGAAGGAGATTTTTAGCAGCGTGATTTCTTTGACTTTGAAAGCCGGCGGAAAGCCGACTGGCCGGCAGATGACTTCTTTCGGTTTCGCCCAGCAATTGCCCCTGCGCTCGGACCGTCAGATCACCCCTTCTGCCTTTCCCCCAGACTTTATCTTATTGTCAGTAAGTAGTTATAAAGTTTCAGTGTGAAAATGTGGAGATCATTACAGGCATGGATACGAAAAAACGATTGATCGAAAGTATGCAGGAACTTCTTTGGGAGCGAGGTTATGTGGCTACCAGTCCCAAGGCAATCCAGCAGCATGCCGGAGCAGGACAAGGAAGCATGTATCATCACTTTACCGGTAAGCATGATCTCGCGCTTGCAGCTATACAGCATAGCGCCGAGCAGATTAAAGCTCTGATTGAGGCACAATTATCTGTCGAGGGGAGCGCATTTGAGCGTGTTGAGGCCTACCTTTTGAGCAAACGGGAGGTGTTGCGCGGTTGCCGGCTGGGACGGTTGACACAGGACCCCGAAATCCTGGCCAGCCCAAGTCTACGCCAGCCATTGGACGAAACTTTCGACTGGCTGCGCAAGCGATTGGCCGAGGTCATCGCCGAGGGACAGGCCCATGGCGAGTTCGAGACCGGCTTCGATGCCAATGACGTTGCCGCGACCATTGTCGGGGTGCTACAGGGCGGATACGTGCTCGCCAAAGCCGCCAATTCGGATGAGCCCTTCCATAGTGCGATCAGAGGCATACTTGGGATGCTTGCTTCTCGAAGGAAGTTAGCGGCTGAATTACCAGCCGGAAAATAATTATACTGCAGAGGTGCGAATATGACTGTTTTAGCGATAAACGGGAGTCCAAGGAAAAAAAGGAATACGGCGACCCTGCTGACCAAGGCTCTGGAAGGAGCAGCCGCACAGGGAGCCGAGACGGAGCTTGTCCACCTCTACGGCCTTGATTACAAAGGATGCGTGAGTTGCTTTGCCTGCAAAACCAGGGGCGGCAAAAGCTATGGAACATGCGGCTTCAATGACGGCTTGACACCGATTCTGAAAAAGATCGCTGACGCCGATGCCCTGATAATCGGTTCGCCGATCTATTTCGGTTCGGTGACCGGCGAGACACGTTCTTTTCTTGAGCGATTGCTGTTTCCGTACCTGACATATACGGTTAATTATGCATCCCTGGCTCCCAAAAGGATCGCCACCGCCTTTATTTATACGATGAATCTCACTGAAGAACAGAGCAAAGAGTATGGATACGAGTACCTTTTTAACTCCCATGAACGTTATCTGCAACTGATATTCGGACAGCAGGCCGAGTCGCTTTGCAGCTTTGACACCTACCAGTTCGACGATTATTCGAAAGTGTTGATGGAAAGTTACGATCCCGCCAAAAAGGCGCAACGGCGTGAAGAGGTTTTTCCCCAGGACTGCCAAAGGGCTTACGAGCTTGGGGCCAGACTTGCCGGGAAAGGGAACAAGTAAACGAAAGCTACGTATTGATCAAGGAAGGGAGGGTGAAGATCAACATGAGTAAGGCAACCAGATTGGCAGCTTGGCGAACAACCGGTGAGGTACTTTCCTGCGGTCGCACTGTTGATGAACAGATGGAATCGATAAGGAAATATGGCAACCACGGGGTAAGTCCGGTACTGAGAGCGGGAGTACTTGCGGCGCACGGTATCTCAAAACCTAAAGACAATGCGAAGAATTGCATTATCTTCGGTTGTTATCGGCCATTTACAACCCCTTTCCTTGTGCGCGACTACATTCGCCTGCTGGATATGTTGAATATTGATTATACATACCTGGACCACGAATATTGTTGCGGTGTCCCGCTTGCCATGACGACTATGAATTCAGGAGAACAACTTGACAATGCCATGAGCGTCGGCAGAGAGTTCAACCAACTGAATCTTAACCTTGCTCAGCAAAAGGGAGCGATCAAACTGGCATACTGTTGCGCCGGGTGTGTACATGCTGCAAAAAATGCATTTAATGAGACATCTGATAGCCATGTTTACATCGTTGATTTAATTCTCGACGAAATTGAAAAGCACCATCTTAAGATACCTCCAACCGTCATAGGGTATTTTGAAGGGTGCCATACCTTCTTTCGCAATATTTACTCGGGAATCAGACTTGACTGGGGCCGGTATCGCCAGCGGCTAAGCAAGATAGAAGGCTTAAAGATAGTGGATTTGCCGAATAATATGTGCTGCAGGGAGTCCGCAATAAAAATTATCGAAAGTGCCGTAAAAATGAATTTAACCAAAATACTGTGTCCCTGTAGCGGATGCTATGCTTCGCTTATGCCTGCATCCAAAGGCAAGTTACAGATGATAACCCTGCCCGACTTACTTTTACAGAGTCTGGAAAGTAAAAAGATTGACGAGAGCTTTAAAATAAAGAAGTAAAGAAGAAGGAGAAATGCATGGAACGAAAGACGGTTGGCATCGTTGTATTTAACAGCGTCGAAGTCCTTGATTTTTGCGGCCCCTTCGAAGTCTTCTCCGTCACCCGCCTTCATGAGGAAAGGAGGCGGGAAGAGCCATCGCCGTTTGAAGTGCTGTTGGTAGCAGAGAAAAACGATGCAGTGCATACAACGGGGGGCATGAAAGTCATTCCGGACCATACCTTTGAGAGTTGCCCCAAGTTGGATATCCTCGTCGTACCCGGTGGTTGGGGTACCCGCAAAGAACTCAAAAACCCGGTAATGCTCGATTGGTTGCGTAATCGCGCCTTGGAGGTCGAAACCATGACGTCGGTTTGCACCGGCTCAATGCTTCTCGGGTTTGCCGGGTTGCTTGACGGGCACCGTGCAACAACCCACTGGCTCTCGCTCGACTGGATGCGCGAGTCGTTTCCATCGGTAACGGTTGAATACGATAAGCATGTGGTGGAGAATGGAAATGTGATTACCTCGGCAGGTATTTCCGCCGGCATTGATATGGCGCTGAAGGTGGTCGCCCGTTATTGCGGTGAGTCCGTTGCCAGAGCGACAGCCAAGTATATGGAGTACCCATATCCTGACAATAACACACGCAGGATTTAGCTCGGAACCGAATCGGCCAAGGGAGAGCGTGGACGCTCGTCGGCGAAACCATTAGAACAACAAAAGGAAAAATGATGAGAACTGAGATTAAAAAAAATGCTCGGATAGAGGCGGTAATCGCTTATTTCCAAAAAGTAGATGCAGGGGACCCCAATTATCTTGATTTGTTTACCGATGATGTCCAGTTTTTTTTCCCGAAGTTCGGTATTGCCCATGGCAAAGCAGCACTCATGACATTCGGAAGGAGAATAGGAAGTACCCTGAAAAGCATTAAACACGACATAGAGAACTTCAATTATATATCTTCGGGAAATCATGTCGTTGTTGAAGGGACTGAAAATGGCGTTACGCGGAGCGGTATTCATTGGCCAGACGGCAAGATATCGCAAGGCCGATTTTGCAATGTGTTTGAATTTGAAGGCTCATTGATCCGGCGCGTGCATATATACGTCGATCCTGACTTTACGAACAGTGACCATGATCGAATTCGGGTTTTCAATGGTGACGAAATAGAAAGCTGAGTATAATAAATATTTGCATAACATCCCGATCCCGCTGTCCCGCTAAAAGGACAGTTGATTTCAAATGTTATGCTATCAATTTAGCCTGACAACAATCCAGCGGACGTAAAACACGCACCGCGGATGGTTGGCGTTGGTCAGAGAGGTTATTGATAAATGGAAACAAAAAGGGGAACTGATATTTGCCGTTGTCCTTGGGTTGATCTGAGCAAGGTCGATTATATTGAATATCACGATAAAGAATGGGGCGTTCCCGTTTATGACGACAGGTTGCTGTTTGAATTTCTGACGTTGGAATCCGCCCAGGCAGGTTTGAGCTGGTATACGGTTCTCAAAAAGAGAGAGAATTACCGAAGTGCCTTTGAAAATTTTGAACCGGAAAAGATTGCCGGCTTTGGTCAGGCAAAGATTGAAGAACTGTTGCTGAATCCCGGGATAATCAGAAATAGATTGAAAATTGAAGCTACGGTAAATAATGCGCGTAAATTTCTTGAAGTTCAGACAATATTTGGAAGTTTTTCAAAATATATATGGGGTTTCGTCGGCGGCAAGCCCAAAATCAGTAACATACGAAAATTATCAGATTATCCTGCAAAAAGTAAAGAATCGGACGCATTAAGTAAAGATTTGAAGAGCAGAGGTTTTAAATTCTTGGGTTCTACCATATGTTATGCGCATATGCAGGCTACGGGGATGGTAAACGACCACTCTCTTGATTGTTTCAGGAGGAGTGAGATAATTAAATAAAATTTTATATTGACGATAGAGATGTACCCGTATATATGGTTACAAAAATTTGGTGCTAATATGGCTCGCAGAAACTCACACCCCAAATACAGTCAATTCAGATTTGACACCGGTAGTCTATCGCTTAACTTTGTTGCTACTGTTCGGCATCGTGGTTCCCAACCGAGGGACCTTCTTTCAATGCCCGAATCGTTGTCAAAATGGCTCCACCTTTCTGGTCTTGTTGCCCCCACTGCATCTATTACTTTAAAAGACCATAAAGAGGCTCTCCTGCTTCGTGAAGCGATTCATGACACAGCTCGATCTCTCGTCTTGAATGAAGAACCAAGCAAAAATGATATCGAGCGTATCAACAGAGCTGCGGAATTTCCGATTGCCGTCCCACAACTTCATATTGCCGCTGATTCTATCAAATGGGAAACGGCGCATCCAGTAAATGCGTGTCTTGCAGTCATCGCACGGGACGCAATCACGCTCATGGGTGATGCCGAACGGAACCGTCTGAAGATGTGCGACAGTAACAGCTGTCAGATGCTCTTCGTTGATACGTCTCCGGCAAATCGCCGTCGGTGGTGCGCAATGTCAGTCTGCGGCACTCGACAAAAGGTTGCCATTCATCGTCAAAGAAAGAGTCTGTTGGGATAGCTAAATGTATTAATGAAGCCCTAAGTAAGGCCCACCTATTCTTAGGTGGGCCTTACTTATTTGTACCTTTCACGCAAAATCAACAATTCGATTCAATACACAGCAGATTGATAGATCCCTCCTTTTTTCCGGTTCCCGCACCACAGCTTCAAAGCGACATCTTCAAACATAGAATATAGCTCTGGCTCTACATACTCACCATAGATGCGAGCTGATTATTGCCGGGAAATCAATTAGCTCCCCATCATTGATCTTAATAATTTCTATTGACAAAAGAAATGTAACCGTATATGTGGTTACAAAAATTTGGTGCTTATATAACTCGAAGGAAAAGGAGGAGGATATTTGTAATGGAAGCACAACAAACCACAAAACAAGAAAGCTGGTTCAGTAGATTAACAGGCAACAGATACGTAAGATTAGTTAGCAACAAATACGCGATATTTATTTTCCGTATGCTTCTCGGGGGGATATTTCTTGTTTCATCACTTGGGAAGCTAGTTGATATTGAACGGTATTCCGTCGATGTCCTGTATACCTTCGGGGTCCTTCCCATGGTACTTAACCGTCCTTTTGGTCTTGTCATGCCCTTTATCGAACTCGGCGTTGCATTAGGATTGCTCTTTGGACTTTTTACCAGGCTTTCAGCGCTCGGAAGCGGTTTGATGAGCATTGCCTTTTTTGTTGTGAAGGCAATTGTTCTTGCCCAAGGCAGAGAGATTGATTGCGGCTGTTTCGGAGCAGTTATTGAGACCCTTGCATCGGTAACAATTTATCTGGATATCCCCATGATGATCTTTTCATTCATCATAGTGTTTGTGCCATTCAATATCCGTAACTGGCTGGCAATCGGTAATCGTCTGTCCGATAACTGGAAAGAAAAGCTGAAGTTTGTTTGGTAAACAAGGGCGGACGAATATCGCACGCAGAATATTGATCAGCAATTAGGAGGTGATGCGGGCAAAATGGTTGATTGTTACTTACGAGTTTTGCAGAAAAAAACAACAAGAAAGGAGTCCTTAGATGTTAAACAAAAGTAAAATGTTCTGGATTTCAGTTCTACTAATGTTGATGCTTCCCGCAGCTGTGTTTGCCAAGGAAGCCGTTCAAGAATGGACACTGATCAACCCCGAAGGCGTCGTAAATATTCCGCCTATGAAGCTTTCCCCTCATCCGACAACGCTCGAGGGGAAAACCGTAGTGCTGCAATGGAATGGAAAGACGAATGGCAATAATTTCATTGGGCCCATTGGTGAAATGCTTACAAAGCAGTTTAAAGGCATCAAAATCATCAAAGCCTGGGAAGTTGCTCCCGAGTTGAAAACGATCAGTCAGAGCCAAGCGGTAAGCCAGAAGATGGCGGATAAGATAGCATCCTGGAAACCGGATCTGGTTATTGCCACGCAGGCCGATTGAGGGTCGTGCACCGCATGGCTGGTGGTCGACCAGCTCAATTTAGAAAAAAAAGGTATCCCCACGGTAACTATAGCTTCAAGTGAACTCGTCAGTCTTGCCAGGAGTACAGCATTTAGTATGGGCGTAGCCGACATGCCGTTTGTAGTTGTACCGCACCCCATGGGCGGTATTCCCCTTGCTGAGATAACTCAGAAAGCAAAAGATGCGTATCCACTTATTGTAAAGGCAGCAATAGACTGGAAGTCTGTTGCAAAAATGCCGTCTCCGAAACCAACCTACCCCGCACAGACCTTCACTTTTAAAGGGACGACGGCTGCCGTGAATGAAATCTTCATGGAAAGAGGCTGGTCGCTGGGCCTGCCAATCGTGCCGCCAACTCCTGAAAAGGTTGCTGCCATGCTGAAGGGCACCACACGCGCACCGGATGAAATTCTTGGCCAGCTTAAGCCGAGAATGAGTTCCCTGACGGTTGAATCGGTAGCCACTGCCGCCGTTATGGCCGGGTGTAAGCCCGAATACATGCCGGTTCTTGTCGCCGCCGCCGAGGCCATGGTGGATCCCATGGCTAACTGGGGAGGCGTGGCCACCGCCACCGGATCGGTCGGCGCTCTGGTTATCATCAATGGGCCGATCATCAAAGAAATCGGCATCGCCTCAACGCAGGGTGCGGCAACAAGAGGTCACCATGCCAATGCAGCGATCGGCTATGCCATTAATCTGCTGGCTATGGTGCCCGGCGGATCAAAGCCGCCACAGCAGAAAAAGGCCACACTGGGATCCCCGATGGACTTTGTGGCCTGGATTTTCGGCGAAAATGAGGCCAAGCTTCCCAAAGGATGGACGACCTATGCCGAAGACCGAGGATTCAAGAGAACGGACAGTGTTGTGACCATCATGGGCATCTGGCCGGGAATAAACGTTGTGGATCTGTGGAGCGCTTCACCTCAGGAACACAGCACCTGGTTCAGCCGCTCTGTGTCTCCCCTCAACAGCGTAGGGGGGCCCTGTTTTTCCGTGCAGCTGACGCAGCCGCATATTATTGGACTGGGACCCGAACATTTGGATATGTATGTAAAGGCCGGGTGGACGAAGGAGCAGATCGCCAAGACCATCTGGGAAAAAGCTCGCATTCCCTTCTCTTCCTGGGCAAAAGGATGTCCGGAGCAGGTGGTCTTCAGAGAGAAGTTCGGCGAGGTTACCCCTGACAGCCTCGTTCCGATTACCCTGAAGCCCGAATATTTGCAGATCGTTATTGCCGGAGGGTCCGGGCAGCACTCTCATTTTTTTGCCCCGTTTCTCAAGGCCAGTCCGATCAGTAAAGTAGTCAGGAAGTAATCAGAGTTTAAAGCCTGAGCGGGCAGGAGTGCAACGCTTCTGCCCGCTCATCATGCTTGCCTCAGCAAAGAAGCAGGATAAAAATTATCAAAGAGGTAAAGTGAATGAAACGACGTGAATTCGGTTTAATCGCAATAGGCATAACGGTGATTATATTAGCCTTTTTTGTCATCGCAGTACCTGGGCAAGCTGCAGCGGTTGCGAGAGCATCAAACGATTGCAAAAAATCACAGCGAATGTCCGTCTACAATCCGTCCGGCATATTGGAAGACGGAACATATGTTGATGAGATGATCAAGAAAAGAATGACGGAGTCGGGAAAGACCAAGCCGCCACTGGCGGGTGAGTTTCCGAGAACAAAAATTGAGGAGGTATGCATCGGGAACGATGCCTTCGCCGAAATCAATGAACTCTTCTACAAGCGCGGATGGTCGGACGGCCTGCCCATTGTGCCGCCGACCGTGGAACGGGTCAAGGCCATGCTGAAAGGTTCCGATCTTGACCCCGATTACATTATAACTGCGGTAGATCCCATCGGCGGACAGGCGACAATCGAAAAAATCGCCGTCAATGCCGTTATGGCCGGTTGTAAACCGGAATATATGCCGATACTTATCACAGCATTAGAAGCTGTCATGGATCCAAATGTAAACTTGCGCGGTATGGCGGTTACAACTGGTTCCGATATGCCATTGCTGATTATTAACGGCCCGATTGCCGGGCAACTGGATATCAACGCGGGCAGTAACTGCCTCGGGCGCGGATCTAAAGCCAATTCATCAATAAGTAGGGCAGTCAATTTGATTATTCAAAATATCGGCGGCAGCTGGGTTAATGTAACGGATATGTCTACCCTCGGACAGCCTGCCGATTTTTCCAATATGCTTGCGGAAAATGAGGCTTTAAGCCCCTGGGAGCCGCTGCATGTGGAACTTGGTTTTAAAAAGAACGACAACGTGGTTACCGTTGTCGGCGTCGAACCGTATCACACCATCATGGGACTCGGCCACAGCGCGGATGGATTCATGAGGCTGCTCGTGGACCATCTGAAAGGCACTGACCGGGCATATCAACCGACGCTTGTTTTGATTATCACCAAGGATATGGCAAAAACGCTGGCCCGCAGCGGCTGGACTAAAGAGAAGATCAGGGAACATATTGATAAGCATGCCCGGTTGCCCCTGTCCGTAATCAAAGAGAAATTCCTCGACAATGGTACGGCCAGCGTTCTGGGCGGCATTCCTTCCTGGGTATCAGAAGCGAAAGATCCGAATATGATGATTCCCGCCCCTTTTATCGGTCAGTTAAACATTATTGTTGCCGGTGGAACCGGAGAAAAATGCGCATTATTTCCAGGCTGGCTTGGTTCCAAATCCGCCAGCAAAAAGATTCGTCTGCCCTCTAATTGGGATGAATTACTGGATAACGCTCATAAATAATAAATAAGGAGAAAATATACAAAAGATGAAATGCCCCGAAATAAAAACAACTCTGATCGTTATGATCGCTTTAACAGTGTGTTTGTTGGCCCCGCTGGGACTTCCTTTGTTATGGGCCGCTGAAATAGACCATATCGCCATGGATGATCTGAAGACTCTCATTGAACGCGGTGAAAAAGGATTTCTTGTTGTGGATGTTCAGCCCGCCAGCGTCTATAAGGCGGGGCATATCAAGGGGGCGGTCAGTTTCCCCTGGCAGCCGGAGCTCAGATCGCCCGGCAACCTTCCCAAGGACAAAATACTCATCATCTACTGCGACTGTGCTCACGAGGAAGACTCTATTGATACCGCTGCTCAACTGAAAGAAAAGTGGGATTATACAAACGTCAAAGTTCTCCAGGGTGGTTGGACAAAATGGATGACCCTTGGTTATCCAATTGAAAAATAAATATAAACAGGAGGAAAAATGAAACGATATTTGCTTGTAATCTTTTTAGGATTATTTATGGTTTCCGATATGGGAACTTATGCCGAAGCGGCGTCAGACAAAAATCTCCCCAAGATCGGGTCGGTGAAGATCAACGCCCATCCGGCAAATCTGCGAGGAAAGACAGTCGTCCTGCGCTGGAATGGTAAGATGAATGGCGACAAGTTTCTGACCCGCTTCGGTGAACTGCTCACGCAGCAGGTAAAAAATGTGAGAGTTGTCAAGATGTGGGAAGTCGATAAGAGCACGGCCGCCGTTTCCAAAAGTCTGGAAGATAGTGTTGCCGTTGCGCAAAAAATTGCGGCCCAGAAACCTACCCTTGTCATAGCGTCGCAGGCTGATTGTGGGGGGTGCACCGCATGGCTGGTAGTTGACCAGCTCAATCTTGAGAAGTTGAGAATCCCTACTGTAACGATCACCACCACCGCCTTTGCAGACATAGCAAAGGACGTAGCGAAAGATCAAGGGGTTGGCGACATGAGTTTCGTGGTTGTGGAGCATCCCATTGCCGGTTGGAATCTGGAAGACGTTAGAAAGAAGATGGACGGAGTATTCCCCGAAGTGATGCGGGCGGCTACAAAATGGCAGCCGGCGGTAAGATAGCGTTTCCCCGAAGGACAACAACCCTGGCAAATACATGCCAGGGTTGTTGTCTTATGACCATGAAATATAATGCCGTGATTGTAATTGCCCAAAAAGTATCCTCAAATAAACAATGACCTGCCCCTGAAAGCAAATCCAGTATTTTATGTTCAGATTCAGTCATCATAATATTGATCATATAAAGGGAGGTCAGGATGACTTTGTGGTAGTGGTGTCTCACTTGTCATTGGAATGCTTTGCGGCGTATCTGGCCGCACCATATGTGGCGACACAATACGGGACACCGTATGTAAGTGAAAGCTTGATCCAGTCTGTGCTACTCATGTCGCAATTCAGAAAAATTCGGTCTCCATAGTTGATCAGTGCTAGGAGTGATCCGACGATTAAGGCGAGTTTGGCTGACATTGCCACAGTCTCCCTTTCAGTAATAACAGTAAAGAATGTCTTCATTTGGAATTGATAGCCAGGGGTGCCCGCTCAGTGCACGGGCACCTCTCAATTTATTGTATGGTTCAGCGTGGGATTACTGACAAACCTATTATAGAATTACACTCATGATACCGCCTTACGCCTTTTTACGTCAGATGTTTTGCAATCACCTGAGAATCTAAAAACCAAGAAGAGCAGGTAATTCTGTCAGGGATTTGATTTCCGCATCCGGTTGGGAGGGAAGGCGTTCGCGACGCTGGCCGAACCGGTTTATCCAGGCAACTCTCAATCCGGCATTGGCTGCTCCAACCGCATCCCATGCATTAGCCGACAGAAAGACAATATTATTTCCTTTTATCTTTAGTGAATCTTCTGCAAGACGATAGACACGGGGATCGGGCTTGTAGACACCCACTTGCTCAACGGATAGGGCCGTCTCGATCACATCTCCAAGTTGGCTGCTTTTCACTGCTGCTTCGAGCATCGTTGGCGAACCATTGGACAGGATGACCAGCCTAAGGCCATGACTCTTTAAAGTGCGGAGGGTTTCAGGGACGTCGGGATATGAATCCAGTTTTAGGTATGCACCAATGAGGTCATTTCGCAGGTTTCGATCTGTGATGTCAAAGGCATCGAGGGCATAATCAAGAGCATCCTGTGTTACCTGCCAGAAATCTTTATGCTGTTTCATCAAACTCAGCAGCCATGTGTATTCCAGCTGCTTGGTTCTCCATAAGGCAGAAACCTGATCTGCTTTGTCACCAAAACGATCACGATATTTCCCCACAGCAGAATTAAAATCAAAGAGTGTTCCATAAGCATCAAAGACACAGGCTTTAATGTCTTGAAGTACAGGTAGTTGTAGCATAAGAAATTCTCCCTTCTTTTTGAGAAGACTTTTTTTAATACTTCCTGAGTATCCATACATGGCATCAAAAACCAAACCATTGAATTCTTCCCTCACGTCGAGGAAGTGCTTTAGGTGTTTCATCGGGATATCCGATGGGAATCAGACATGCGAGTTTCCTGTCTTCCACCCCCATCAACTCATTTATTTCCTTTTCCTTGTAGAACACAGCGGCATCAGCCCAAACAGCACCCAGACCCGCATCATGGGCGGCGAGAAGGAGATTCTGAACGGCCAAAGATACACTGTATGGGTCTTCTTTGCCGGTGGGAAAATGTCCGCCATAGGCTAAGACGATTACCGGGGCATTACCGTATGTTTCAAAAAAGCGCTTTGAAGCCTCTATAACCTTTGGCTTGTCAGGAAAGTTCTTTTCCAGTACCGGTCTGAAATGATCAAAAGCTGTGGCCGTGATCTTCAGAAGGGCTTCCTTTTTTACTCCTTCAACCACTATAAATCGCCAGTCCTGCTGGTTCATGGCTGATGGAGCCCATTGGGCGAGTTCAAGGATTTTTTTCATGACATCCCTTGGGACCGGTTCCGGTTTGAACCGCCGAACGCTTCGTCTTCCTTTGATAACTTCTGAAAGTTCCATAGACAACCTCCTTTTCTTATTTAATTCCTTACCAACTGATTATCTCCGTAATGTTCCTCTTTAGCCGCCTGTCATAATCGTTTTATTCTTTACTATATAGGCATACCACCAAACTGTTGTCTCATGTTGTTATGTAGGTCTTTAGGCGATTTCCGTTGATCTTTTCCCGATTGCCGCAGATGGTCATAGCGCACCGTCGTCGATTCGCAGGAGAATTGTCCACAAACAGCATCTGACAGCCCTGATTATCGCACATTTTCAAACGATGTCGCTCAACCTCGCCGATAATCACGGCTGCATCCCGGGCAATGTCAGCAAGACAGGTCCTGATCGGATGTGTGCTTTTCCACTGAATGCTGTAAGATGTGATGTTGATCTGTGGTACTGCGAGTGAATATGTCGCATTAAAGTTGATGCACTCTATATCGTCTTTACTTGGTGTTTCATTTAGAACGAGAGAGCGAACAGTTCTGTAAATAGACTCTCGAAAGAGAAGTGCTTCCTCATAATCTTGAAAAGATGACTTGATATCCGGGCTGTTGTAACCAGCGAGTCGGAACCAATCGTCTAGGGCTTCAGGCGTTGGCAGAAGGTCCCGCGGCTGAGAGCCGCGATGTCGAACAGTGGCCACAAAGTCAAGCGATAGGGTACCGGTGTCAAATCTAAACTTACTGTATTTGGGGTGTGAGTTTCTGCGCGCCATACAAGTCACCTCATTTGTAACCACTATATATGGTTACATGATCGTTTGTCAAGAAAAAAATTAATTCAAGGGAAGAATTCCGAAACATCGGGTTTCAAGCGTATCGCATAACGGAAATAGCGACTATCGAGAACGCTTATTTTACTATCGCACCTTCAATGTCATTGACTTAAGGGGGTATTTCTTATATAAAGACAACTAGATCTAAGGAGATACCCCGTTTGCCTTATATACATCCGTCGGAAGCGGCAAGAGTCATTTGAGAAGCATCCATGGGAGAAAGGCCTATAAGTCACAGATAGAGGACTTTTCTGATTTCACGATGAATCGAGGAGGATTTAACCATGCCGATGATCAAAGGAAGCGAGATTCGGAAAGCTGACCACCCGATTGATGATATCTTTCTTGATCGCTGGTCACCGCGGGCCATGTCGGGCGAGGAAATTCCCGAAACGGAACTTATGTCCCTGTTTGAGGCGGCAAGATGGGCGCCGTCAGCCAACAACAATCAACCATGGCGCATCCTGTATGCCAAACGTAATACGGACCACTGGCCCCTGTTCTTCAACCTGCTTAACGATTCAAATAAAATCTGGGCCGGGAATTCTTCCGCGCTCCTCGTCATCGTTTCGAAAAACACCTTTGACAACGGAAAGCCGTCGCGGACCCACTCCTATGATACCGGTGCGGCGTGGGAGAATCTGGCCTTGCAGGGGAGCATCAAGGGTTATGTCGTTCACGGCATGCAGGGCTTCGATTACGAACTTGCCCGGTCTTCCCTGAGCATCCCTGATGGTTTCACCGTTGAGGCCATGGCAGCCATAGGCATACCGGGCAACAAGGAAGATCTGCCCGATTACCTCCAGGAGCGCGAAGCACCTAACGATAGACGAAAACTCACGGATACGGTTTTCGAAGGACCATGGGCATTGCCCGATCCATAATCATATAAGCCTTCAGATACAACTCGTTGCCGGGGAAAGGATATTAGGACTGACAACCTTCATCCGTCGAGATCAACCGCGGTTTTGCAGCGGTTGCAGCGGTTTGCACCCCGGAAGAGTTTATTCCCGCACTGAGGGCACAGGTAACGGGCCTCCTCGTCATGGATCCATTTTTCCGTACCCACTTCCTTCCAATACGGAATGGCCCTGAGAATTACTTTTCTGCCTACGGGCATGGGGAAATCGTGGATCAGTTGGCAGGGGAAATCAGCGCATTCGTGGCAGCCTGTAAACCCTTTTTCTTCCGTGCAATCCCTAATCCCGCATTGCATGCAGTGGAAGAAAGGTTTTTTTGACAGGCACCCGTCGCAATGGACATCGGCAGCCGAGAGACCCTCGCTGTTCGGGAGTTTACCGTTATAAAGGCCGGCCAGTCCCTGTTTCAACTTCTCATTATTTTCCTTGTCCGCCAGCAGGACCGCGCAAACCCCACAATACAGACCGCAAGGAGCAACATAATCAGGATTAATCGTCATCGATTTTACCTCCATAAAGCTATCCGGTTTTCGTTTCTCATGATTTATCAGACAATATCTCGTCTCTTCAAAGACATCTCTTATTTACGGGCACATTTCACCGATGGGACAAACGGCAATGCATTTAAAGCAGGCATATTGAAATCCGATGAAGGATGCCTGGTAAAGGCTCATGAACCGGGGGTCTTTGAGCAGGGTTTGCTGCTCTTCCGGTGATTTGCCGATGAATTTACGGATATAGCCGACGGCACTGCCGATCCCGTAAGGTTGCGAAGCCCGCAGGCATTTCAGCTCCTCCGTCCTGCCTTCAACATCGAGGGCCTTCCCGGGGCAAGCCTGGACGCATAAATCGCAGTCGATGCAGAGTTCTTCCTTAAGGGGCGGGTCCGAAGCAAGGGGCAGTTCCGTTAGTAATCCCGTAAAGCTGAGGCGCGATCCGTGGATCGGATGGATGACGAGATGATGCCTGCCGAATACCCCGAGACCTGCGGCAATTGCGGCATGGCGAAGGGAGATGTCACCCCGCAGCCCCAGGGTGGGCGCTTCCATATCCAGGGGATAGGACGATAATACGGGTGATGTTCTGGCCTTGTATTTCTTCTCGATAAATCTGGCGAAGAGATAAAGGTGATTTTTTGACGTGTCCATAACACCCATGCGACCAACCATATTGACCCGGGGATTGTTGCTGTCCAGGGCACCATCGATCATTCGATGTCCAAGGACGATAATAGATTTTGCCTTCGGCAGTATCGAGCGTGGATCCGGTGATCTTTCCGATTTGTAACCCTCTAAAGAGGCAAAGCCGATCACATCCACACCCAGGTCCAAACCATATTTCCTGATTTCTTCCTTGCTCATGACGCCCTCCCTTAAGCCATTATTCCTATTTGAATTTCTCCAAAATGCCGTTAAGGATTCTCTTATATGACTCCACTTCTTTCGGGCTAAAGCCCTCTTTGATTTTGCCGTTGATGGTCCTGATAATCATCTCTGCCTTTTTTCCCTCCTCAAGTCCTTCCGGAGTAATGCCGATCAGGATCGCCCTTCTATTTTCCGGAGGGATCTGCCGTTTGACGAGGCCGTTTTTTTCCAGACGATCAATGAGACGGGTGACCGCAGAATTGTCTATATCGAATACCTGGCCTATTTCAGACATCATGCGCATGTCTTTCTCCTTCAGAAAGAAAAGGATTCCCGCCTGGGCAGTGGTCACCTTTAATCCTGCTTTCGACAGCTCAGCGTTTGTATGATGCACTAGTGTCTGTTGAGCCATCGAGGTGAGATAGATCAAACGGTCGTCGTCCGTCATGGAGCCCCCTTGCATGCTTAATATTGATTAGTCCATATTATTAACAATCAATATTGTCAAGAAATATATTTGCCCGGCGGCTGCGATCCGAATTAGCAAAATCTTCCATTGACATCTCCATTCATATGTGCTTGATTTTTAAATGTTTCAATCTCTGCTCCGAAAATCGTTAAGTTCCGCCCATAGTTGACATACGGAATTAAATCCTCATTGTTGTCAGGGGGAAAAAGAAATGAAGATACCCTACTATCACGTCGATGTCTTTACCGATCAACTCTTCAAGGGCAATCCCGCCGGCGTCTGCCTGTTGCCGTCCGGGTGGCCCGCCGCCGAACTCATGCAGCAGATTGCCTTTGAGAACAACCTCTCGGAGACGGCCTTTGTCGTTTGCCAGGGCGGCGCTTTCGAACTCCGCTGGTTCACTCCCACGGTAGAGGTGGATTTGTGCGGCCATGCCACCGTCGCTCCTGCCCACGTTCTCTTCAATGAAACAGGCCTGGATGGGGACCTGATCGAGTTCAAGACCAAGAGCAGCGGGATCGTGAGTGTGGAAAGGAAAGGGGACAGATTGATCCTGGATTTCCCCTCCCGGCCGCCCGTGGCATGCGAGGCCCCCACTGAACTGGAGAACACCCTGGGGAAGAAACCCGCCGAGATATGGCGTGCCCGGGACTATTTGCTGGTCTTCGCTGATGAGGACGACATCCGCAACATGAAACCGGATTTCGTGCGGATGCTGAACTGGGATTGTCTGGGGGTGATCGTCACGGCGCCGGGGAAGACCGCCGATTTCGTGTCCCGTTTCTTTGCTCCCCGGGCGGGTGTAAATGAAGACCCGGTGACGGGGTCGTCCCATTCCACCCTCATTCCTTACTGGGCCAAACGCCTAAAGAAGACAGACCTTCATTCCCTGCAACTCTCCGCGCGGGGGGGCGAACTCTTCTGCCAGGACGCAGGAGATCGTGTGAAGATCGGCGGCAAGGCGGTTACCTATTCCCGGGGAGAGATAAATGTATAGAATCAGCCCCGCCGGGCAGCCGAGACTTTTCACCTCCGACCGCTGGATGCGGGTCCGCCGGTTATTCGCCAATCCAGGCCATCTCACCCCATAAGGTGTAGGTCGTAACGTTGCCGTGATGCAGACCGCTCGCCGGGTCGAGGTCTGAACCCATATGGTTTTCATCGAATCACTCCAACAGTGTGAATCCACATGGTCGGATCAGGTTGGGCTGAGGAAAAAGAATAAACCGTTGTATAGCGATACAAATAAACAGATATTCTCCTATTCTTCAAGGTGAATTTCTAAGGATATATGAGAAAAACCTCCTTCGTTCCGTTCATAGGGAAGTAAACGTAAACATTACTTACCAATTTGCGCAAGTGAATTGAATACTACTGGAAAGGCGCAAAGAGTAGAACTAAATAGAGGTATAATTCCTCATTTGACAAGGCTCACGACATTACCCCACAATTGACGATGGGACATCGAGACGACTTTCCTTAGAGGGGAAAGGAGGGAAACTATGTAGTAGACGTAAGAACCAGGGAAAGACACCTGGCGGGGGTCAGAGGCGGGTTGTTTGAATGACATGGCCGGGGCCTATCGGAAGGGGCAAAAAATAATTGACTATTTTTATGAAAAGATTTTACTTATGTATTTATAGGCGGGGTGATTTATGCCCAATTCTCATGAAGGAGCGAGTGACGATGCAAATTACAAAAATATTTCTACTGCTTACCGTCATTGTTATGTTGTCCGGATGTGCTACATGGCGTGATAGAGAAGGGAATAAAGTCCCAGAATCAATCAAAACTGCATGCAATTATAAATGCAGTTATTATAAAAACAATCAGGCAGCGTACACATATGAGGTCTGCTTCAAAGAATGTATGGACTCAAAAGGATATTCTAAATACTGAAACATTTATTCTTTCCAAGAGTAATCAGCACCTTGCTTTTCATGAAAATATACTTGTAAAATTTACAATACCTTTTATAAAGTTCGCTGAGGAAAATAGTGCAGGGGTGAATATGCCGGTAACAAGTGTCGAGATCATTTCTCTGATCAACGTATTTCTGGGTACATCTCATAATTCCCTGCAGAATAAAGCCGACGAAAAGGCCTGGGAAGACCCCCTAATCGGATTTTCCAGCGGTGACGATGCCTTTTATGGTAAAATAAAATCAGACATCGGTC
>Ga0247842_10001686_pt1 | contig 35582 bp, 38 predicted proteins | sample LaCruzMarch2015__3_FD_192411 | JGI IMG/M metagenome (GOLD analysis project Ga0247842, IMG submission 192411) | Freshwater microbial communities from meromictic Lake La Cruz, Castile-La Mancha, Spain - LaCruzMarch2015_19m | ecosystem: Environmental > Aquatic > Freshwater > Lake | place: Spain...
GTATGGAGATTACCGTTGATCAACAAGGGCCAATAAAAAAACCATGTTGAATATGTTGGGGGATTGGTTTATCGTGAACCTAAGGGATGCTAAGAGGGAAGCTCCCGCGTAGCGGTTTAGTTCTTCAGTTGGTAATGTCGTATATTCCTAAGAAACCCGTATTGATGATAAGTAGATGTAGTCAACAACCAGGAAATTTCATTTTTTTCACGGATAACTTCTGCTCATTGCCAACTGAAAGCAGCGATAAAGACGTTTTAATGAATTTTTGGTTATGAGTCATTATTTCGGATCCGGCTCCTCCGGCTTAGAACGGAGTGAAAGCTTTGAATTTCCTGCGGGAGATGAAATATGAAAAAAGGTAAAATTCGGACATTCCGAAGCAGGTTGCGCGAAGACATCAAAGATCCCGAGTTTAATACGCATTACGAAGAAGAGAAAGAGGCTTTAAAGCTGGCAATGAAGATTGCCGAACTACGAGAGAATAAGGGATTATCGCAACAGCAACTGGCAGAGCTTATGGGAACCAGTCAGTAGACGATTTCGAGGATTGAAAGCGGCGAGTATGAGGGCTTCACACTCAAGACCTTGGAAAAGATCGCCTCAGCAACGGGGATGCGGATTAAAATCGATTTCGTTGCGGCATAGTCTGTCAAATGTATATTTTTGTTCCGAACAATCGCCTTATTAAGGCCGCATGCATGCTTTCTCGGTACAATTTGCCCTTGACATGTAACCTGTAATTGATTACATTACGACCATGTTCAAGGTGTCAGTCAAAAAGAAGGCTCTCAAAGAAGCTGAGAAAATGCCTGTGTCAGTTCAGGAGAATCTGGCAGCGCTTGTTGAAGACTTGCGGGAGAAAGGTCCGGTGCAACCCGACTGGCCGAATTACAGCAAGATTTGGTAAGGAAAGTTTCCATTGCCATTTAACCAGAAATTGGGTGGCATGTTGGTATTGTAAAGATAAATGATTGATTATAGAGGTGTATTATGCAGGCAGTCGTGAAAACGCCCCATATTGAGATCAGCGTCAGGGGCGCGGCGATTCCGCCGAAGCTGATGGATGTCTTAAAGGAAGAGTATGGGCAGGAACTTAGTCTTGTCGATGATGACGGGGATGAGCTTGTTGATGTATTCGAGACGCAATGGTATAAAGGCCTCAAGGAAAAAATGACGCCTGGCACATATCTGCGTATTTATCGTGAAAATAGGGGGTTGACACAGCAAAAATTAAGCGAGGCCCTGGGCGGAATTCCCCGCCAGCATATTTCCAATATGGAACACGGGCGCAGATCAATCAGCCTGAGAATGGCCAAGAAGCTTTCGTTGCTGCTTGGTGCACCGATTGAACGATTCATAGAGGATTGAACGATTCAGCATTGGTAAATGGCCCTATAATTAGAAACATCAACGCCATAGGAGAAACCCATGAAGATATGTCGATGTCTTACAGAAGATGGCCAGATCCATTACGGTTTGCAATGTTCCGAAGCCCCTGGAACAATTCAGGTTCTTGAAGGAAATATTTTTGACTCTCTCACGCCGACGGACAAATATTTGAAGATCGTGGCATATTTGCCCCCGGTGGCGCCGCCGAATATTTTCGCCCTTGGATTCAGTTATCGTAAACATGCAGATGAAATAGGGACAAATGTATCTCCCTACCCGGTAGTTTTCATAAAAGCGAACACGAGTCTTACCGGGCACGAAACCGAGATCCTACTTCCCGCTGCCGGACCGGATCAGGTGGATTACGAAGGAGAACTTGCCGTCATTATCGGAAAGGCGGGCAAGAACATCAAGGCGTCAGAAGCTATGAATCATGTCCTTGGCTACACCTGCGCCAATGATGTAAGCGCCCGGAACTGGCAATTTGAAAAACAGAAGGGGCAGTGGACCAGAGGAAAGGGATTTGACACTTTTTGCCCTTTAGGTCCCTGTCTCATCACCAGAGATGAAATTCCGGACCCCAACCGTCTCCGCATCAGGACGATGATCAATGATCAGGTCGTCCAGGATGCGAGCACTGCCAGCATGATCTATGATATCGCGACCATTGTCAGCGATTTGAGTCAGTCCCTGACATTACTGCCGGGAACGGTTATTCTGACGGGAACACCTGAAGGCGTGGGCTTTACAAGGCAACCCCCCCTCTTCCTACGGGAAGGCGATCGTGTGACAGTTACAATCGAAGGTATCGGAACTCTGGCGAACACCGTGCAGAGAGAATTGATATCTGTCTCATAGATATTGAATTTCCCCAGGATATGTGATAGGGCGCTGCCCATAATAACGAATTAGATGGTAGTTTCGCGGCCGCTCTGTTGTAAAGAATAAAGAATTTGGAGGATACATTCAATCCATGGCAAACAAGAACCGCAAGACCTTTTTCATGTTTCTCCTGGCTTGCCTCATCGGTTTTTTCATCGTCTCCGTTGTGGAAGTACTGCGGTCCTCTTTTCAGGTACCGACCGGAACGGATGTGCAGACTGCGGCGGCGGTATCTCCAGGCGATAGCTCCAGGACGCCGGGGTCTTTTGCCGATCTTGCCGAGAAGGTCAAACCGGCTGTAGTCAACATCAGCACAACAAAAGTATTAAAAGGAGGCATGCGTTCACCTTTCGGAGGAGGTGCACCTTTTGACCGTTATTTTGGTGACGAATTTTTTAACCGGTTCTTCGGAGACGCGCCGCGGCGGGAATTCAAACAGCAAAGTCTCGGGTCCGGCTTCATCATCAGTTCTGACGGTTACATCTTTACAAATAATCATGTCGTTGAACATGCGGATAAAATCCTTGTCAAATTGTCTGACGGCAGAGAGTATGAAGCAAAGATCATCGGCAAAGACGCAAAAACAGATATCGCCCTGATCAAGATCAAACCCAGTGAAAACCTGCCCGTTGCGGAAATTGGCGATTCCGACAAGCTCCGCGTCGGTGAATGGGTGCTGGCAATCGGCAACCCCTTTGGTCTCGAACAGACTGTAACGGCTGGTATTGTCAGCGCCAAAGGTCGGGTTATCGGGGCCGGTCCGTACGATAACTTTATCCAGACCGACGCCTCCATCAATCCGGGTAACAGCGGCGGCCCCCTCTTCAACATGGAGGGAAAGGTGATTGGCATCAACACCGCTATTGTGGCTCAGGGACAGGGTATCGGTTTTGCCTTACCTATCAGCATGGCAAAGAACATCCTTCCTGACCTGAAATCCAAGGGAAAGGTTACACGAGGCTGGATGGGTGTTTCTGTACAGGATATAACGGATGAAATGGCCAAATCGCTCCAGTTGAAGGAGCGCAGAGGCGCTATAATCTCTGAGGTATTTAAAGGAGATCCTGCGGAGCGCGCCGGAATCCGGGCCGGCGACGTAGTAACGGAAATAAATGGCAAGAAAATCAAAGACACCCATGAATTGTTGCTATCCATAGCCTCTTTCCATGTGGGGGACAAAGTCAGTATCAAGGTTATCCGTGACGGTAGGGAAATGGTCTTCCAGGTAACCGTTACCGAGCGGAGGGATCAACCCGAAGTAGCAGCCGCAAAGGGCGGCAGCCATGAGCAATTTGGTCTTGCCATCGATGACATTACGCCGGAAATAGCCCGTTATTTAGGAATTCCCGCAAAAACAGGAATTATTGTCATCCGTGTGCAAAGCGGCAGCCCCGCTGATGAAGTGGGAATTCAACCTCAGGATATTATCCTTCAGGTCAACAAGGTGAAGATAACTTCCGTGAAACAATATTTACGCGAAATCAGCAAGCAGACAAACAAGGGAGGCATCATGCTTCTGATCAAGAGGGGACAGGCAACCTTCTTTGTGGCTCTGCGCAAATAGGCTGTATTCACGAAAGTCTTGAATACAGCCTTTTATCGGGCCTGCCCCGTATCAGATACGGGGCAGGCCCGATCTGGAAAACGAAGTTTCATGTTCATAATCCAGCTTATTTTACATGCTTCACGGCAGGCGTTTACCCCCTACCGTGCCGTGAAGCGAAACCGGAACGGCGTCTGTACTGCGCCCGTGGTGACAGCCGTATGCCGAATTTATGCAAACTAGTCAAATAGAATGCGATTCCTGATTGCCTTTAAGAGCTCATTTTTGATATTCCTACTGGTGTGACCTTTGAAATAGTTTCAAAAATGTCATTACGGCCAATGGGAAAAACCTTTGAGGATTTAGACGCGTAAAGATTTGTCGTCGCGAATGCTCCTCGAAATGACCAAATACAAAACTCTCCTGATATGAATAAGACGGAACAGAAGACTGCTCAATGGCTTATATCCGCCTACCATGCCCTGGATAATCATTTCGGTAACCTCCACTGGTGGCCGGGAGATTCGCCCCTGGAAATAATCGTCGGGGCCATCCTAACCCAGAATACGGCCTGGCAGAACGTGGAAAAAGCCATTGTCAACATGAAAACAGCACTACTGTTTTCTACGGAAGCACTTTTTGCAATATCGGAGTCCGATCTTGCCGAACTGATTCGACCTTCAGGATATTACAATGTCAAAGCCCGACGGCTGAAAGCATTCTTCGCCTTTCTTCAGGATTTGTTTCTGGGAAAGCTGGATGTTATGCTGAATGAAGAAACCCGGTCTCTGCGCGAAAAGCTGCTGCGGGTCAAGGGAATTGGCGAGGAAACGGCCGACAGCATTCTCCTCTATGCGGTCGGGAAACCGGTCTTTGTAGTGGACGCCTATACCCGCCGGATCCTGATGCGTCACGGAGTTATTCAGGAAAAGATTACCTACGGGGAAATACAAAGTCTTTTTATGGAACATCTTCCCCATGACGCCCCTTTGTACAATCAATACCATGCCCTGCTGGTTATCACGGGCAAGAACTACTGCAAGAAAAAACCCCGCTGCCAGGAGTGCCCCTTGAACCATCTCGACAAGCGGTAAGTATCTGATACTCCATGAGAATAGAGATTTGTTTCACGTGAAACAGCACCCTGCCATCACACATCATACCGAGACTTTCCCTAAGCCAACATGCCCCCGTCCACAGGTATGCATGCCCCCGTCGTATATGATGCGGCATCGGAGACGAGATAGAGGACCAGTCCCGCCATCTCTTCCGGTTGGCCTGCACGGTTCAGGGGAATCATGGGGAGGATGATCTTCATGATCTCGGGGCTCTGGATCATGAGTGCCGAAAATTTCGTGTCCGTCAGGCCGGGAAGAATGGCATTAACCCGTATATGGAAAGGCGCCAGCTCTTTGGCAAAAGACTGGGTCATGGAGATGATGCCTGCTTTCGTTATGGAATAGATCCCCTGAAAAGGCGCGGGCCGGATGCCATTGACAGAGGCAACATTAACGATAACTCCACCTCCCTGGTCCTTCATTATCTTCGCCGCATACTGGCTCATGAAGAAATATCCTTTCAGATTGACGTCCACCGTCTTGTCCCAGGCCTTCTCGTCGGCGCTAAGCACATCGCCAAAGAAAGGATTTGTCCCCGCGTTGTTTACGAGGATATCCAGCTTTCCGTATTCGCTCCTGATCTGATCGAATAGTCGACTGATCTGATCCATTTCTCCCAAGTGACAGGCAATAGCCGAGGCACTCCCTCCCCCGGCTACAATCTCTTCTGTGACCCGCGCCAGGCCCTCTATCCGTCTCGCCGTTAAGATTACCTTGGCCCCGTGCTCAGCTAGTGTTTTGGCAATAGCCTCCCCGATGCCACGACTGGCTCCAGTAACTAAAGCGGTGCGACCCGCCAGAGAAAATATGTCCCTTTTCATTGATCTTCCTCCTTCTCAGCGTTGTTAAATATTTGCGGATATTGCATTGGCCACTGAATAATGGTTCGCAAGCGGCGAATTAAATGATTTTCGACGTTCCGAGATTGAATTTAAAGTCTGGTTATTGGTCATAATTATGTGCAAACTAACGAGCAGCGAAAAAGATTTTTGAGCCGCGGCGGAGCCATTATTCAAGGTCCTATTGCAACTATATTTCCCCTGTCCTCATAACTTGTTGCGCCTTCTTTTCCAGGACATGGACGGCAAATATCAGCATTCCGAATCTCTTATCCTTCGTCTGTCCGTGATAAAAACGATAATATATCTGCTGGGCGATTACAGCGAGGCGAAACAGTCCGAAGGTATAGTAAAAATCCATGTTCCCTTCCGACAGCCCCATCTTTGCACAATAATCGCTGATCACCTCTCCCCGGGTCATCATCCCGTCCAGATGGGTCGGAATCAGGCGGATCGCCTGCATTTCCTGAGGATCATCGCTATTGATCCAATATGCCAGTGCCCCTCCGAGATCCATGAGGGGATCGCCGATAGTGGCCATCTCCCAGTCGAGAACGCCGATGATTCGCAGGGGATCTTCCAACGCCAGAACGACATTATCAAGACGATAATCATTGTGAATCACTGCGGGTGCTGGTGACGTTCCCGGCATACGTTCTTGAAGCCAGGTCATAACCTCTTCATAATCCGGGGCATCCGGAGTCCGGGCCCCTCGATAACGTTTCGACCAACCTTCGACCTGTCTCCCTACATACCCCTCCGGTCTCCCCAGTTCCGTTAACGCTGTTTCTCTGTAATCGACATGATGCAATTCGACAAAAACATCGATGAGCCGTTCGCAAAGTATTCTGGCCTCCTCTTTGGACAGGGTCATACCTTTGGGCAGTTCCTTGCGAGGAATGATCCCTTTCAATCGCTCCATAACGTAGAACGGACAGCCGATGATGGACTCATCCTCCGTGTACGCGAAGGCCTCCGGGCAGTAAGGAAAATGAGGCCGTAACGCCTTCAGAACCCGATATTCCCGCCCCATGTCATGGGCAGTCCGGACCTTCCTGCCGAATGGCGGTCGTCTCAGGACGAATTCACGATCACCGGCAGTGATTAAATATGTAAGATTCGAATGTCCGCTTGGAAACTGGTTGATCGTAATCTCCCCGGTCAGTCCGGGAATGGCGTCCTTCAAATAATTATCAATCCGGTGGAGGTCAAGCTCTTCCCCATCCCGAACCGGCTTGGCAGCATCAATTATGCTCATATATTTCCTTTCTAACCCCCAATGATCTGCGCTAGCAAAACGAAGCATAAAAATCTATGATCGTATATCGTTCCAACGCTCCCGCATGGTAACGATACCTTAACCTTTACTCCATCCCACGTTTCATTTTATCTGAGATGGTAATCCTATCTACTTGATTTCATTCATTTCGATATTCCCATCCTTCATAAGTAGGGTTAGAGTGTGTTAGATGAGCTTCATTCCCATTTAGTTCTCTCCCCTTCAAGGGGAGGGTCAGGGTGGGGATGGGGTTAGTGCTTAATTTCATCCCCCTTTGTGACGGATGTCCGTCATGCTCGTTTCATGATCCGTTTGGCCACCGACATTTTGTGGACTTCATCGGCGCCGTCATAAATCCGCGCCGCCCGTTCATGGCGATAGAAAAACGCAATAATCGTGTCATCCGTCATGCCCAGGCCGCCGTGGACCTGGAGGGCACGATCGATAACTTTCTGAAGCACATCTGCCACATAAAACTTGATAAGGGATATATCGTCTCTCGCCTCTTTTGCGCCGAGGTTTTCGATCTTCCAGGCCGCATGCAGCGTCATCAACCGGGCCGCCTGGATCTCCGCCGCTGACTCGGCTACCCATGCCTGAATAATTTGCCTGGTAGCAAGGGTTTTCCCGTCCATCGCGATCACCCGTTGGGTGGCCCGCCGGCACATCAATTCCAGTGACCGCTGGCAGATGCCGATCCAGCGCATGCAGTGATGGATCCGCCCCGGTCCCAGCCTTTCCTGGGCGATAACAAACCCCCATCCTTCCGGCCCCAAAAGGTTTTTCTGCGGGACTCGACAGGATTGATAGAGGATTTCGGCATGGCTGAAGTAATCGCTGCCGGCGTGACCCATGACGGAGATATTGCGTACTAGATTGAATCCGGGGGTATCGGTTGGAACGATGATCATGCTGGCCCGCAGGTGCGGCGCCTCTGCGGGATTGGTCACGGCCATGACAATTGCAAATTTCGACCCGTCCGCCGCCGTGCTGTACCATTTCTGGCCATCTATCACATAATCCTCTCCGTCTTTTACGGCCGTCGTATCCATCATGACCGGGTTAGAGCCCGGCATATCCACTTCGGTCATAGAAAAACAGCTCCGGATCTTCCCATCCACAAGGGGCGCCAGGTATTGCGCCTTCTGGGCCTCCGTCCCATATTTATGAAGAATCTCGATGTTCCCTGCGTCAGGGGCCTGACACCCGAAGACATAATGCCCCAGCGGGCTTCTGCCCAGAACTTCTGAAACGAGGCCATGCTCAATGAGATCCAGCCCCATACCGCCAAATTCCTTAGGATGGTTCGGGGCCCACAGTTCCATCTGCTTGACCATCCGGCGCTTTTCCTCCAATTCCGGCAGGAGGTCCCGAAATTCCTTCCTTAAAAACTCCGGCTCCAGAGGTATCAATTCCTTCTCGATGAATTCCTTCATCATGCCGATGATGACCTGCATCTTTTCAGAGATAGCAAAATCCATATATGCTCCTTCTTTTCTTTACCGGTACGTGACCAGCGAGGAATTTTTTTCCAGGTCCAGATGGGCCCGGTTATTAAAAGACGTCAGACTGATCTGCTCACCGTTATAAACGAATGTTGAAACCGCGGTGTTGACGATATGCCACACCACCCGCAGTGTTCCCGCATCGGAGATGCCCGTAGCCATTTGGAAGGCCGCCGAAATGGGCCCCCCGGATGTAAAGACCAGGACCGTCTTCCCACGGCCGTTCTCCGTCATGACCTTGTTCATTCCCCTTGCCACCCTTTCCCGGAAATCCTGCCAGGAGGTAACCCCGGGTATTTCCTTGTCCCCGGTAATCCAGCGCAGGATCACCTTCTCAAAGATCCGCTGAAAGGCCTTTTTATCCGAATAAAAAAGGAGCATGTCCGCTTCCATATCCGGATTGTCCCTGGCTATGTCCCTGACCAGGGCCTTTAGTATCCCATTGGAATCATACTCGTTGAATTCCGGCAGGATTTGCAGGTCAGGCACCATCCTCCCCGCCTCACGATAATAGGAGAGCACCTTTTCTGCCGTGTCAATCTGCCGCTTCATCTCTCCCGCATAAACTGCGTCAAATTTATGGTCTATCTTTAACAAATATTTAGCCAGAAGTTCCGACTGGATAAATCCTCTTTCAGACAATCGATCATAATGATCAGTACCAAAGCTTGCCTGGCCATGACGGATCAGGTACAGGGTGCTCATGACGTCCCGCCCGCGCTTCCCATGTTTTCCCGCGTCAGCCAGGCCTGATAGTCCGCCATCTTCGCCAGGGCCTTGACCGCTCGCTCCGGTGTGAGAAAGGCAACTCCCTTATAAGGGCTCCCCGGTACATCCGTGACGGTTCTGGTGTTTTCGTCTTCGAGAAGAATCACCCCCAGGATAGGTTTACCATATGTTTCCATAAGCTCAGCGCTTTTTTTATAAAAAGCCCGCTCTCCCGAAGTTTCCCTTTCCATGCCCAAATTCAGGAATTCCATGGGATAGCTCGGGTCCGCCGATGATACCGCCTTGATCATATTGTTGACAAAATAGGCCCTGCCCACGGCCCCAAGGTGAATAACGGCGTCACACTGATCCCACTTGACGAGGGCTTCAAGTACCTTCAGGGGCAGGGCGGGGTCAAATTGTCCAACCAGATCCACAGGATTGGAGCGACTCCAGTAGGGAGGCAGGATCTTGTCAATTTCCGCGATGACGTCATCGGTCAGATGGGGTACTTCGAGACCAGATTCGACACACAGGTCGGTAGCCACCACTCCCCAGCCACCACCCAGGGTCAACATGGCCACCCGCTTCCCTTTCGGAAGGGGCAGAGATGAAAATACCGCCGACAGATCAAGGAGATCCATGGGCTGCTCGGCAATGACCACCCCTGTCTGGCGGCAGGCTGCATTGAAGATTTTTATGTTGGAGGCCATGGCCCCCGTGTGGCTGGCGGCGGCGCGGTTACCCGCTTCGGTGCGGCCCCCCTTGAGGACAATCACCGGCTTTTTTCTGGCTACCCGCCGGGCAGCGGTGAAGAATCGCCTTCCGTCTTTGATGCTTTCGATATATAAGACCACCGTCTTTGTCAGATCATCGATTTCAAAGCCGTAGAGATAATCCTCGATCGTAATCATCGCCTCGTTTCCCGATCCGGAGAAGGCGCGGATACCGATTCCTTCCCGCTCGGCAAAGGCCAGGAGCTGGGTGCCAAGATTGCCCGATTGGGCCACCAGCCCGATCGAGCCGGCCCGTGGCCAGACAGGGGTTCCGGTACAGTATAATTTTCGATGGGGATTGATGATACCCATGGTGTTCGGTCCAAGAATCACTATCCCCGCCTCAGCGGCTGCTTTGACCAGATCCCCTTCCATTTCCCGCCCTTCCTCACCCATTTCACTGAATCCCGAGGAAATAAGGAGCATATATTTGATTCCCTTGGCCTTGAACTTGGGGATTATCCCCAGGACCTGGGCCGCGGGCAGGGTGACAACGCCCAAGTCCACTTTTCCCGGAATATCGGCGATGGACGGATAGACCTTGCGCCCTGCTATATCCTGACCTTTGGCATTGACCAGATAAATATCCCCTTCATATCCCCCCGTCACCAGATCGGTCAGAAGCAGATGGCCCCATTTGCCGAGCTGACCGGAGGCCCCGATGAAGGCAATTGAATGAGGGTGAAATATCCGGGCAATATCCTCTGTCTTTACGGGCGGTCTTTCCGCCCCTGCCGCCGGCCGTTCGCCCAGGACAATCAGGGCGTCAACAGCGCATACTGACCCATCGGGCCTGATCAGGAGGGGATTGATATCCACCTCGGTAATCTCGGGCTGTTCCATACCCAGGCGGGACAGACCGGTGATCGTTTGGACGAGCTGCTCCCGCCTGGCCGCCTCCTCCCCGCGAAAAGGACCCAACAGCGCCCGAGCCCGCAATTCATCGAGCATTATCCCCGCCTGCACTTCGCTTATCGGCGCTACCCGGAACACGGCATCACCAAGGGCCTCGGTAAATATTCCCCCTAATCCGAACATGACGACGGGGCCAAACAGGTGATCACAGAACAAACCCGCTACAAACTCCCTTTTCCCATTAACCATAGGCTGAACAAGATATCCTTCGAGATCCTGTCCGGCGCCCTCCATAATTTGCCTGGCGGCATCCCGCACCTGCTTATGGTCTTGCAGATTCAGGCAAACCAGTCCTCTTTCCGTCTTGTGGGTCAGACGCGAACCTAACCCCTTGAGAACAACTGGGTAGCCGACCCTTTCCGCCGCCGTTACGGCTTCCTCCACGGAGAAGACCACCGCCTCCTCCACGACGGGAACGCCGTACTCTTTCAATATTTTCTTGGATTCCGCCTCGGTGAGGGTATTTCTTCCTGCGGCTTGTGCTTTTTTGATAACATCATACTTGTTCATTACTACTCCCCTTGATGACTTTCAGCGATCGCCCTGACTATCAAGGACTCGATGGTCATCGATATTCCTATTCTGTATCAAATCGCTATCTTCGTTGGCTTCGTCATGTGCCCCTCTATGTATTTCCATACACCTACGTCACCTCTTCCTTGCCGCCTCGATTTCATCTTTGATTGAGAATTGGAATAAGGCATAGGGTTCCTTGCATAACGGGCCAAGTGTTTATCATAGGTAGTCCATAACTGCAAATATCATCTACTTTATCCTGATATTTATTGACTTTTCCCGCTAATGGGGCTACGGTTTTAAAAATCTTGTGTCGCGTTCACCGGCGTGTTGAGTTTTCTCTTCGCCTGAATTCGATGCTTATAATTGACGCGCTCGCAAATACTCCTAAAATCACCTCCCGCAAGGGGCGGGAGGATATTAGTTTTTGCAAAGGCGTCAGAATTAACACTATTCATTTTTAGAAAGGAGGATTTACTTATGTTTGATGCGTTAAGAAAGGCGGTGCTGTTCGGCGCCGGATTGGCCGTCATGACCACGGAAAAGATGAAAGATTTTGCTGACGAGCTGGTGAAGCGCGGGGAGATGTCGGAGAAAGAGGCCAGAGAAGCCATGAAGGAGTGGATGGAGAAATCCAAGAAGGCCCGCAAAGACATGGAAGAAAAAACGGAATCGGCGGTTAACAATATCCTGAACCGGATGAATATTCCTTCGCGTTCTGAACTCGATGAACTCAAGGAACGTCTGGCCAAACTGGAACAGACCAAAAAGACCAAAGAAACGGCCTAACGTCAACTATGCGTCTTCGCAGGCTTGGCAGCATCGCCCGTACCTACAGGAATATCAATCGTTACCGCCAGATACTGACGGTTCTGTTCAGGTATGGTTTTGACGGGATTATTGACCGCCTGAATCTGGGCCGCTACATTGAGATGGGAGTGCGCCTTGTTTCCCGGAAACAGCGGGAAGAGGTCGAATCTCTCAGCAATTATGAACGTTTGCGCATGGCCTGCGAGGAACTTGGTCCTACCTTCGTAAAGATGGGGCAGGTCCTTTCCACCCGCCCGGACCTGATCCCCATCGAAATGGTGGAGGAACTCTCCAAACTCCAGGATGATGTCCAGCCTTTTCCCTTTACCGAGGCCAGGATAATAATCGAAGAGGAACTAAAGGCCCCTCTGGAGGATATTTTCGCGTCTTTTGACGAGACTCCGATCGCGGCAGCCTCCATTGCCCAGGTCCACCGGGCCAGCTTGATCACGGGCGAGGACGTAGCCGTCAAGGTTCAGCGTCCGGGGATTCCGAAGACAATCGGCGAAGATCTGGGCATCCTCTTTCAGTTGGCCGGCATGCTGGAGCATTACATCGAGGAGCTTCGTCTCTACCGCCCCACCCGTATTGTAGAAGAGTTCGCCCGGACAATCCGCAAGGAAATCAACTTTAACCTCGAGGCTTCCCACACCGAACGCTTTGCCCGGCAGTTCCGTGGTAATCCCGCCATCTACGTTCCCAAGGTCTTCCATCATGCCTCAACGGAGCGGCTGCTAACGATGGAGTATATCGAGGGAATCAAGATCAGCGACATTGCCCTTCTCGAAGAGCGGGGTTACGATCGCACCCTGCTTGCCGCACGGGGAACGGATCTCATCCTGGAACAGGTCTTCATTCACGGGTTCTTCCACGCCGATCCCCATCCCGGCAATATGCTCGTTCTTCCCGGCAATGTTATCTGCATCCTTGATTTCGGCATGATGGGCCATATCGATGCCCGGGACCGCGAACATTTTACGGAGGTAATCATGGGGTATGTCTATCGGGACATCCCCAAGATTACCGACGCCGTGCTGAAAATCGTCGAATATCAGGATGAACTGGAACGGCGCGCCCTGGAGCGGGATATCACTACCTTCGCCGATCTCCATCTCTACAAACCCCTCAAGGATATCCGCGTCGGAGAGATTCTCGAAGACCTTCTTGATCTCATCTCCCGCCATCAACTACGTTTACCGCCGGACATCTTCTTCATGATCAAGGCCATGATTCAGGTAGAGAGCATCGGCCTTCAGTTAGACCCGGGCTTCGATGTTACCGCCAAGGTCCGCCCCTTCATTAAGCGTCTCATTACGAAGCGTCTCCAACCGAAGCAGCTCCTCCTGCAGGCCTTCGATTCCACTACCACCCTGCTGGGCCATCTCTTTGAGCTCCCGGAGGATATTCTCGCTACCCTGCGTCAGATCCGCCAGGGCAAACTGAGCATGGCCTTTGAACACAAAGGCTTGGAGCATATCATCTTTGAGCTCAACCGCGCCTCCAACCGTCTCGCCTTCGCCCTGATTATCGCCGCGATTGTTATCGGCTCTTCCTTCATCCTTGCCGCCGGGATCGGTCCGGCTTTTTTCGGTTTGTCCATCATCGGCCTCATCGGTTTCTCCATTGCCGGCGTCCTCGGACTGGCCCTCCTGATCTTTATCATCCGTTCCGGAATCTTATAGGTTATTAGCACATGCCCGAACTTCCGGAAGTGGAAACCCTTTGTCGTCAGCTCAAACAGGTCATCCTGGGAGATCAGGTCAAAGCCATTACAATCTATGACGCCAAGATTACCTATTTTCCGGCGATGATCGGCAGACAGATAAAAGACGTCCGCCGCCGGGGCAAGGGGCTGGAAATCGACCTTAGCGGCCCCATTGTCCACCTGCACTTGCGTATGTCCGGCCGGCTCTTTTGGGAGCGGGATTTTGGATTACGCCCCTCTCACACCCGGTTTAGCATCGATTTTGAACAGGGCCGGATTTTATGCATCGATCCCCGCCGTTTTGCCACCCTGGACCTCCGACCTGATACTGAGGCGGGTAGATCTCCCCTTCCTAATCTTCTTGAAGGGATCGATCTCGACCATATCTACACTCAGGCGCAACGACGGCGCCTTCCCATCAAGGCCTTTCTCCTGGATCAGCAGGTCTTGCCGGGAATGGGGAACATCTATGCCTGTGAAATTCTTTTTCATTCATCCATCAACCCATGGCGACCGACCTGCGACGTTACCCCGGAAGAATGGCAAAAGATTAAAACGACAACCGGTGAGATCCTTAAAATCGCCGTTACCTGCCGCGGAACGAGCATTTCCGACTGGCGGGATCTCTTCGGCCAGAAGGGTGAATACCAGCACCGTCTGAAGGTCTATGGCCATGAGGGCAAGACCTGCCCGCGCTGCCACGGTCAGATCGAACGCCAAAAGCTCAGCGGCCGGGGAACCTATTACTGCCCTTCCTGTCAGAAGTGACGACTTTGCTGCAACTCTGCAAAGATGTCAAAAGGGTCTTTTCAAACTTTTACAATTTTGCCCGAAATAAGGGATATACCTTGTATTATAGACGGTTAGAACGCCATGGATACTTTCTACGTTCTTCAGAGCAGGAAATAAGGCACAGGTCTGCTTATGCCCTGATCCATAAAAATACTCCCTCGCTTATCTGTCTGTTTTTGATTGGTTTATTCTTATTTATGCCAGTCACGGCGACGGCGGGGCCGCTGGAAATTAGGATCGGCAAAGACACCCTCCAATCTTTCATCGAGGCGGCCTTCCCCCTGACCATTAAGCAGGAGATCGTCATTCTCGACGCTATCAAAGTGCCGTTGGCGGTTACCCTGTCCAATCCCGGAAAATTGCAGTTTGATAAACGGGAAGGCGCCAATATTCCGGCTCTTATCCTTGCCATGGACTTTGACGTGACCAGTCGCTCCGGACTGATTCAGCAGGTCCACGGCCGGGTGAACGGTAATATCAGTATTTCCATCTCCCCGGAACAGGAAGAGCTCCTCCTTAACTTCCAGGGAATCCAACTGGATATCTCTCCCTTGCTGAGGCTCTTTATCGCGCCCTTATCCAAACCCGTCAAGGTCCCGCTCCCGAAGACCATCCCCATCAAAATCCAGGACAATACTGTTTACGGGCGGTTCCAGGACCTCTCCTTAGCCGTGGACGGCGAAATCCTGATTGTGAAGGGGCAGGTCTATTTCTCAAAGAAACCGGAGAAGTAAAACATTTCAGAACGGGGATTCGCAACCAAGGGTGATAGAAATCGAAGGCTAACCCCATCCCTACCCTGGCCCTCCCCTTGAAGGGGAGGGAGCATATATCCTTTTGCTTTCAATGACATACAACTATATTTGCAAGTGATATTTCTCCCTGCACCCTACAGGTCACAGCAAGTCAAGCGGCTTTTTTCTCAACCAGCGCCACGCCGCGATAAGCAGGTCGGGATGGCGGAGAGCTGCTTTCGTCCGGATCCAGGGTTTTCTCACCGCCGCCGCCTGGAGCAGTTCATCGAAGTCCCCAAAGCTGAGGCGCCGCATCTTCTTGATAATCAATGATTCCAGGGCAATTTTGTCTTTCATCAGGGCCAGCAGGTTATTTCGATATGCGGCAACTCCCTGTTTCCCCTTCATTATTGCCTCCACCGCCAAGGTCCCGCTCATGCAGGCCAGATCAATCCCGCCGCCGTGGAGGGGCGAGGTAAGGCCCGCTGCATCCCCGACCAGGATAATATTTTCATGGACCAGGACGGGAAGGATAGAGGCGGGGATCAGCCCGCCCCCCTTGCTGAGGATGGTCGCCACCCCCAGGGATTCCCTCTCCAAAACTTCATGAAGTAAGCTCTTTATATCTAAAGTGAATTGCCTGTCGGCGCCGCCTGCATAAACCACTCCCACGTTTGCTGTCTGTTCGTCTCTGGGAAAAATCCAGTAATAGCCCGGGAGATATTCCGGCTTGATATGGGATAGAAATCCAACCTTGATCGTCTGACGCAGGTGGGAAAAATCGCCCTTCAGGACATACTGATAGGCCAGCAGACATTCCCGCTGATATTCCCGGGAAAAACCATAAGCCCGGGACGTCACGGACGGCGCACCGCTCGCATCAATGATCCAATCGTAATTTGTTTTTATTTCCGATAGTTTGTGATCGTTGATTTTTTCTCCTGTACGAATGACAATACCGAGATTCGCCGCCTTTGTCGCCAGATCCCGCTGCCAGGCGCGACGATCCATCATCCAGAGGTTGCGGTAATCCCGGATGGCCAGCCGATGAACACCCTTCGCCTCCAAGAGGATTGTCTCCACTTTATAGAGCAGACCAGCCTCAGGTTTCTCAAACAACCCCAGGGAATCAAAGATGCATTCGCCGCAGACGATATGATCGCCGATTTCTCCCTTCTCGAACAAGACGACCTCCATACCCTGCCGGGAGGCTGCGATCGCCCCATACAGACCTCCCGGCCCGCCGCCGATAATCGCCAGACGTAGGCCCATTATCCGTTATCCCGATCTTTTCCCCTGCAGAACCGGCAGGTTAGGAGGCCTCTGGGGCGCTGTTGGCAAATCCCGCATGACATCGGTGTGAATGTCATCGCCATTATTTCCCTTCCCGTACTTCCTGCCATAATTACGCTTTCCGGGCGGACACCTTCATACTGACGATTGTACGGGCCAGTTTTTCCGCCGCTTCAGGGTCCAGTTGGAGATTATCCGCAACGGCTTTCAGCGTGGGATCGCTGATAATAAGATCCAGGGGGAAGGTCGCCTCTTCCATGATCTTGATATCCTGAAAACCCGCCGCCGTCAGGGCGCCAAGATAATGGTCCTTCAAGGCCGCCCCGGCTACACAGCCGATATAAGCCTCTATGGAGCTGCGGATGACCTCGGGCAGCTTTTTGAGCAGGACGATATCCGATATCATCAGACGCCCTCCTGGTTTAAGTATCCGGTATGCATCACGAAATACCTGTTCCTTATCGGGGGAAAGGTTGATGACGCAGTTGGAGATGATCAGATCCGCCGTATTGTCGGCTACGGGAAGGTGTTCAATTTCTCCCAGGCGGAATTCCACATTGGCAAAGCCCCCCTTCCGGGCATTTTCCCGGGCCTTGTCGAGCATTGCCGTCGTCATGTCCACACCGATTACCCGCCCCGCCGCTCCGACCAAACGGGAGGCCAGGAAACAATCGAAACCCGCCCCGGATCCGAGATCCACCACCGTTTCTCCTCCCTGCAGCGTGGCCAGGGCCAGGGGATTGCCACAGCCAAGGCCGAGATTGGCCCCTTCCGGAACTGCGGCCATTTCTTCATCCCCATATCCCATCTTCCGACCGATTTCTGTAGCCAGATCACTGTCGCCACAGCAGGAAACACCGGAACCGCAACAAGAAGATCCCTGGAGGGCGATCTGGGCATAGCCTTCGCGCACCGATTTTCTGATAGCTTCTTTTTCTGACATATAACCTCCTAACCAATTTGTTTTGTTTGATATTTCAAATTGCTTCATCATCTCTTGATTCCCGCCTGCGCGGGAATGACAATTTGAGGCAAAATACGCCTCTTTGCGAGTTTATTCCCTTTGAGGTTGGACGTCCATTTTTCATGGTCGTCTTCTTACTTTTACACTTTCGTTCCTAACCCCTGCATGACAGGGCCCAGAATATCCCGCACCCCTTCGGCTAACTGTTCGGCTTTGAGCAGGGATAGGCAGCAGATGACTCCGTCTTTTTCCCAGCTTATTACGGCAAGCTTGTCCCCGGCCTTGATCCCGGCGCGGTCCCGCAGTTCTTTGGGAAGAACCATCTGGCCCCGTTCGTCAATGCTTACGAGTGATTCAACTCGGCAACAGGAAGCGGTCTGGCATGTCATGATACATTTCTCCTTTATGTTTAATGATTAGATCAATCTGATTTGTCTGAAATTTAAGCATCTACAGATTTTTTGTCAAGTCTTTTTTTAGAACCTTTTTATTAGAGTTTGTTCGTAAATAACATTGTCTGAGATCGCGTCCAGATTTAGGGATAAACTCTAAATTATAATCTTTGACAAAACCTGCATTTAAAAGATATTTTGACAACCCTTAACTTGGAGGAACTGATGGACACACTGGTCTATCTTGTCGTCATTATGCTGCTGGCCGGGTTTATCCAGGGGTTTTCTGGCTTTGGCTCCGTTCTTCTCTCCCTGCCGCTGCTCGCCCTTTTTTTGGACGTCAAGACGGCCATTCCGCTTGTGGCGCTGATGGGCGTCATACTGACCGTCTTTCTCCTTATTCCCCTCTGGAAAGATCTGGAATGGCCACGGATCTGGCCGCTTTTGCTCGGAGCCCTCCCTGGTGTTCCCATTGGCATCTTTTTACTGAAATCGCTAAACAGCCGATTTATTCTTACTTTTCTGGGCTTGATTCTGGTCTGTTATTCCTTGTATAGTCTGCTCTTCAAGGTGGCCGGTCGAGAGCTGAACATACACTGGGCCTATTTCAGCGGGTTTCTGGGCGGTTGCTTCGGCGGCGCCTTCAGCGCGGCGGGACCGCCGGTGATTGTTTATGTCTCCATCCAGTCCTGGCGCAAAGAACTGATTAAATCTACCCTACAGGGTTTTTTTCTCGTCTCTGGCCTGATGGTCATTATTGGCCAGACCTTCACCGGCCTGATAACCCCTCGGGTTCTCAAACTTTTTTTATACTCCCTCGCCCCTCTTGCCCTGGGGACTTATACGGGTCATTTCTTTTTCGGCAAGATCCAGGAAGAGACATACCGCCGGGTCATTCTGATGTTGCTGCTCTGCCTCGGCGTATTCACTATCTGGAATGCTGCTTAGCGTTTCCCCGCAAATAACGTTGTCTGAGGATAACGGAAAGATTCCCTTTCAGCTTTATATGGATATGACGATCCGGATGTGATATAGACTCGCTCGTTCGTCAATACATCATTACATCTTTTGTTATCCTAAATGCTTGGAGGCGAGACTATGGAAATCAAGATGCCCATCAAATTTCACGGCAACTATGTACTGTCGATCCGCAGCGGCGATCAGGAAGACCGGGAACGCTGCCAGAAGCTGACGATCCGCCAGCTTGCCACGGAAGAACAGCAACATGCTTACAAGAATCTGTCGCCCGAAGAGACGCCCACCCACCAGATCACCTTTTATGATTTCGGGTGCAAGCGGATCATCGAAGGGATTATCAAGGAGAACGCTGAGGACAAAGCTTCCTTCCGGGTCAAGGAAAAGGAATATACCTTCATGCCCTTTGTGCCCAAAGGATGAAGTCGCGGTCATAATTCATATCATTCACAACGGGGCACTTAGAGGACAACGGAACATACATGCAGGCATACAGAATTAACAAGTTAGTCATTGCCGCCGATATTGAAGAGGAAGCCTGTGACTTTTATCGCAATGAAATAGGTGGCGACCTACCCGATGCGCAAGATGTTGTTGTAGTTCACGATGTTATTGAAGTAATTGAGGAGCTGCCCGCTTCGATGGAAGTATGCTGTGACGATGGAACTTTTAAAACGATCAAAGCGCGCATCAACGAGGAACTGGACAACCGCAATACCTGGCTGAGATTGGGCGTCCCCTGCGACCTCCACTGGCCATTTGTCATCGGAACCCTGCCCTGACGGACCATCAGGGATTCTCACATATCGCTCCGCCTTATCGAGGCCCCCATTAAGATTTTCTCCGCCCGGCGAGCTTCTTCCACAAGGCGCTGCACTCTTTTGAAATCCTTGTGGAAACGGACGGGCAGGCCCTGCGGATCCAGGGCATTGGTCCGGGTGCAACTGTCCACCCCGGCCGGAAGCGTCTTGGTAATCGCCGCTGCTACATTTTCCGGCCCCAGGCCCCCCGCCAGGATCACGGGCAGAGGACTTATCCGCACCAGCCACGCCGCCAGCTCCCAGTCACAGGTCGCACCGGTGATGCCCACGAAACCCGATACCGGCTGCAGGGCGTCGCTTCCGTCCCCACCCGACACTCCGAGAACCGTATCGGTCATGAAGAAATCGCTGACGGGGGAAAAGAATTCGACCAAGGCGGCAATCCCATCACGGAGCTCTGATATCAGCCCCGGCGACGTCCCAGGCCGGGTGGAAGGAATGGGCACCGAGCGGATAATTGCTGTTTTTGGAAACTTCCCCTTCACAACCTCTTGAAGTTTATAGAGTTCTTCCGGGAAGCGTGTCCGGGAAGATTTCTCATCCGTTCGGAGGGGAATGTTTTCGCAAAAATGAATGAGGTCCGGTTCGTAGTAATCCAGGACTTCCAACACTATCTGCAAGTCGCTGAACAGGGGGATCAGGCTGCTGCGCGACGCCGTCCCGGATGTTAATCGGACCACCTCCCGGATGGCCGGATCGCGCCAGTTTTCCCGGTCCAGGATAACGCTGCCGATATGATCGACGCCCAGCTCGATTAGTTTTTCCGCCTCCTCCGGATCCTGGACTTCATAAATCTGAATAATGATTTTTTGTCTGCTCACCTTTCCCTCATACCCGATAACGCATTTCTTGACAAGGCCCCGCCTCTGTGTTACCCACCTATGCAATTTAAGGAATGAAATAAAATGCTTATCCCGTCCCCAACGCTTCCGGTGCTGAAGGGCCGTTTTCCCTTTCGCCTCGGCACAACCTCCTATATACTGCCCGACGCCATTGCCCCCAATGTCCGTTTTACAGGACCTTTTGTTGACGAAGTGGAACTGGTCCTGTTTGAAAGCCGCTTTGCGGATAACTTACCGACCAGTAAAGAAATCGAGGAGTTGAGCAGTCTGGCCCGGGAATACGACCTGTCCTACAATGTGCATCTGCCGACGGACGTTTTTCTGGGCCATCCCGACTCAAGAATGCGCCGGCAGGCCTGCGACACGATCCTGCGCTTCTATGAGCGTACCCTGCCCCTCCACCCAACCTTATATGTCCTGCATCTGGAAAAGAACCCGCCGGGGGACACGAAGCATGTTAACACCTCGGATTGGCAGGGCATTCTCCTCTCTTCCCTCGAATATCTCCTTGAACGGGGCATGCAGCGCAACCTGATCGGCGTCGAAAACATCGATTATCCCTTCCGGTTGATTTATCCGCTTATCCGCGAGTTAAGCTTGGGCATCTGCCTTGATATCGGCCATCTCCTGGTGCAGCAGGAAGACTTGACCGCACACATAGAAGCATATGGCGGGGAGATCGCTATGGTGCACCTTCATGGCGTGGCAGGCCAGAAAGATCACCAGTCCCTCCAGGAGATATCCCATGACGACTGGCATATCATTTCAGAATTCTTGATAAATTATCGCGGCGGCGTATCCATGGAGGTATTTTCGCTGGAAGATCTCACCACCTCGATGGAGAGAATGTCCACCTTGAGGGAAGATTTATGGCGGAAATAATTCTGATTACCGGGGGAAGTCGCAGCGGCAAAAGCACCTTCGCCCAGCAACTGGCCGAATCTCTTTCCGAAACAAGGACATACATTGCTACCTGCCCGATTATCGACGGGGAAATGGCGGACCGGATCGAGAAACACCGCCGGGATCGCCAAGACCGGCGCTGGCAAACCATTGAGGAAGAAATCGATCTGGCCGGCGCCTTGACCCAGGGTATGCGGCGGGAAAGTCAGAAAAAGGGGGAAGCGGCAGAAGGGGAAAAGCAGCCGGGGGGAGTTATCCTCGTTGATTGCCTTACCCTCTGGATCAACAATCTTCTCTATCAGGCCGAAAAACGAAGCGCCTCTCTATCCGAAGAAGACATCGTCGCGGCGTCCCAGAAAGTTCTTCAGGCAGCGCGATCATGTAAGGGCGCCATTATCTTCGTCAGCAACGAGGTCGGTCTGGGCATCGTTCCTGATCATTTCTCAGGACGGCTTTTCCGTGACCTTGCCGGAAGATGCAACCAGGTCTTTGCCAGGGAGGCCGACACCGTGGTTTTCATGGTCAGCGGCATCCCCATGTGGATTAAAGGACAGCGCGCATGACGGGTATCCATCCCCACCCCAACCCTCCCCTTGAGAGGGGAGGGAGAGCATAACGCAATAAATTCTTAAACATATAAGGGAGTTTTCAGGCGAAAGGAGTTGCAAACAACTATATGAGATTTCTTGAAACGATCATCCAGCAGATCCCGCGTCCCGATGGCGAGGCCCGCTCCGCAGCCCGGGCGCGACTTGAACAGTTGACGATGCCCTACTGGGCCCTCGGCCGTCTTATGGACCTGGCCGAAGAACTTGCGGGAATGACAGGGCAAATGCCCCCAAACGTGGGGCGAAAAACCATCGTCACCATGGCGGCGGATCATGGCGTTACCGCTCAGGGGGTAAGCGGTTATCCCCGGGAAGTCACCGTGCAGATGGTGCACAATATCGTGAACGGCGGGGCAAGCATCAATGCCTTGGCCCGCCTGGCAGGAGCCATGGTTGTGGTTGTGGACATTGGGGTGGCCGGCGATCTTTCGGACCTGGCCGAAAAGGGACAGATCATCTCGAAAAAGATCGCTAATGGAACGCAGGATATGACCCAGGGACCGGCCATGAGTCGCGAGGAGGCGCTCCGGGCCATTGAGGCAGGGATCGAGATTGCCCAGGAGCTAGGGGCGACGACGGACATCTTCGGGACCGGAGAAATGGGGATCGGAAACACCACTCCGAGCAGCGCCCTTGTTTCCATATATGGTCGCATCCCGGTCAGCGAAGTCACCGGCCGGGGCACGGGGATCGATGACGGCCAACTGGCCAACAAGATTGCCATGATCGAAAAGGCTATTCAAATCAATGCCCCGGACATGACGGATCCTCTCGATATTCTGTCGAAAGTGGGAGGCTTCGAGATCGGCGGGATTGCCGGTCTGATCCTGGGGGCCGCCGCGCAGCGGAAACCTATCCTGGTGGACGGTTTTATATCCACGGCGGGGGCGCTAATCGCCGCCCACATCGAACCGCTCACCAAGAATTTTATGATCGCTTCTCACCGAAGCATGGAGATCGGTCACCGGATCGCCCTGGATTGTCTGGGCAAAAAACCGCTTCTCGATCTGGATCTTCGGTTGGGAGAGGGAACCGGGGCGGCGCTGGCCATGCCCTTTGTCGAGGCGGCGGTGCGGATTCTGACAGAAGTGGCCACCTTCGCCGAGGCCAGCGTTTCCAAGGCAGGGACGTAAAAACTTATACCATGAATTCGACCATTTACGAGCATATTTTGACATGAAAGCTTTCTTTGCCGCTATCCAATTTCTAACTATTATTCCTCTGCCAAGAGCAAAAAACATCCGGGAGACGGATATCGAGAGGTGCGCCCCTTTCTTCCCATTAGTGGGCCTGCTGATCGGCTGTCTGGTCGCCCTGTTCGACTATTTCGTGTCCGGCTTTTTCCCCTCCCTGCCCGCCACTGTTATGACAGTTCTTGTGCTCCTAACCATTACCGGCGGCCTCCATATGGACGGCCTCGCCGATACCGCCGACGGCGTCTTCAGTGTCCGGTCCCGGGAAAGGATGCTGGAGATCATGCGGGACAGCCGGATTGGCGCCATGGGGGTCCTGGCCATTGTCTTCATTATCGCCCTGAAAATCGCCGCCCTGCTTCCTTTGCCCCTCCCGCAACGCCTGGCCATCCTCGTTTTGATGCCCATCGGCGGCCGTTTCGCCATGCTCCTGATGCTGACGGCCCTGCCCTACGCCCGCAAAGACGGGGGCCTGGCAACATTATTCATTAAACGACGCACCTGGCTGAATCCTGTTTTTGCAATCATTTTTCTGGGGGCCGCCGGATGGTTTCTCGGCGCCTGGATGGGGCTGATCGCCGCTCTGGCGGCAGTTGTCGCCGCCGGGTTGGTATCCTGGTACATCTATCATAAATTGGGCGGCTTTACCGGCGATACCATCGGCGCCGCTGCCGAAATTACGGAAACGGTCATCGCCCTGGCCGGTCTGGCTTTCATTCACTGACGACCAAGCTGGGCATGGACAATGGGGGCTTCTATTCCCTAGAATTCCCTCCCTTTCAAGGGGAGGGTCAGGGTAGGGATGGGGTTAGATTTTTATGTCTCTTGAATATCAAATCCTCATAGCCGTGCTCCTGGATCTGATCTGCGGGGATCCCCGGTGGTTTCCCCATCCGGTGAAATTTATCGGACGCTTTGCCCTTTTCTGTGAGCCCGCTTGCCGGAAAGCAATCCCCAATCCACGCATGGCCGGTTTTATCACGGTTATATTCGTATTGTCGGCAACCGCCTGGATTGCCTGGGGTATCGTCTACGTGGCCGACTTGCTTCACCCCTGGTTGGGAGACGCCGTCTCCATCCTGCTTATCTACACTACCCTGGCCGCCAAGGATCTCTCCCGGCATAGCATGGAGGTCTATGAGAGCCTCAAGGAGGGGGATCTGCCCGAAGCGCGCCGCCGGGTGGGCAGAATCGTGGGACGGGACACCGATGTCCTCGATGAAAGGGGAGTTGTCCGGGCCACCGTGGAGAGCGTCGCTGAAAATACCGCCGACGGCGTTACGGCCCCCCTGCTTTTCGCCTTCCTGGGGGGTCCCATCGGCGCCATGCTCTACAAGGCCGTCAATACTCTCGATTCGACCTTCGGCTATAAAAACGAACGCTACCGGGAGTTCGGCTGGGCCGCCGCCCGCCTGGATGATCTGGTCAACTATCTTCCCGCTCGCCTGACAGCGATCCTCGTCCCCGCCGCCGCCGTTCTTGCGGGCTTAAATGCCCGTAATTCCATAAAGATTCTCTTTCGCGACCATCGCCGCCACCCCAGTCCCAACTCCGGTTTTCTTGAGGCAGCAATGGCCGGCGCCCTCGGCGTGCAACTTGGGGGCCTGAACTATTACTTCGGCCAGCCATCGCAGCGACCAACCATGGGAGACCCCCTGCGCCCTCTCGAAAGCCGGGATATCGTCAGGGTCAACACCCTGATGTTCGTCACCTACGCCCTCCTGCTGGCCTGTGGCCTGGCGCTAATAAGCGGCATATAAAAATCGGGCATCCGGAATTTGAGAAGAATATATTTTCTCGTATTTCTCTTGTCTCTGATTATTACGAGCGCTTCAAGATCTTACCTCTTGTGCTCAGCACCACCTCTTCCATCGGAACTTCCTTATTCGCCGCTTCCATTCCCTTTTTTACAATCATGGGAAGTCCTGAACAACAGGGCACCTCCATAACAACCGTGGTGACGCTCTTGATGCCTGCAGTTCTGAAAATATCGGCGAACTTATTTGTATACTCGTTAACATCGTCGAATTTTGGACATCCCATCATGACTGCTTTCCCTCTCATCAGATCACGGTGAAGGGTGGGAAAAGCGACGGCAGCGCAGTCCGCGAGGACAAGAAGGTCGGCCCCCTTCAGGAAAGGGGCGCTCGCAGGGATGAGCCGAATCTGGACAGGCCAGTGGGTGAGAGCTGATTCTCCATCCCCTTTCCCGATATCGACAGGCCTGTTTGCCGCCTGGCAGGGGGATGCGGTTTCAAATATCTGGATGTTAGTGGACGGGCATCCGCATGGAAGAACCGACGACTCCTTTGCCGCCATGTGCCGCTTGGCGGCTTCTTCATCAAATGGGTCGGCTTCCCGTGCGATGATTTGCAGCGCCCCGGTGGGGCATTCTCCGATACAGGCGCCAAGGCCGTCACAATATATGTCGGAAACGACCCGCGCTTTTCCGGCAATGATCTGTAAGGCCCCCTCTGCACATCCCGGCACACATTCTCCACAACCGTTGCATAAATCTTCATCAATTTCAATTATCTTACGTAATGTTTTCATGTCATCGCCTCTGATGAGAATTTTATAATCGGTGAGCACTACGCAAATCACGCCGGGAATGTCAATGGGGAAACCAGGCTCCTGACCGCCGGTCATTTCCCCGCAGGCAAAACTTTTTGGTGGTCGGTTGTTTTCCCATTAATATCATAAGCTTCTGGAGCGACGAATCTCGTCACTCAAAAAATCATACCTCTTCTCCACCTCAATGCATCAGATAAAAACGGCGAAATGTTTCGTCAATTCGCTTTACATTTCCAACAGATAACCCCTGCCGGAGCTCCGGCAGACTTTTATAAAAGAAAAGGCCTGTATCATTCATATCTATTCATTTCAAACGTTGCCTTACGCAGCATGCTTAGAAATGGCGTCTACTATTTCTGCCCAAACCCCTTTTGGTATGTCATGCCCCATGCCATTAATTATTAATAATCTTGCTCCCGGTATTACGCGAGCGGTATCTTTCCCTCCTTCGACCGGTATCAGCGGATCATCAGCCCCATGAATTACAAGTGTTGGAACCTTAATCGATGCAAGCGACTCTCTGCGATCGCCATTGGCAATAAGAGCTATGTTTTGACGTGCCATTCCCTGCGGGTAGTATGAACGATCATAGCTCTTCTCTATGAACGTTCGAGCTCTCTTTTCCTCAAATGGAAATCCGGGACTCCAAATCTTCCGCCATATATTCATATTGTGTTCAACATGTGCTCCGCGTTCCGCAGGTGTTGGCGCCATAACAGCAGCAAGTGCGTCCGGTTTCCCCTGCGGAAGATCAGGATTTCCTGTCATCGACATTATTGAAGTGAGACTCAGGACATGTTTTGGATGTCGATAGGCGATAACTTGGGCGATCATACCGCCCATTGAAAGGCCGCAAATATGTGCCTTCTCAATGCCTAAAGCATTAAGTAAACCAACGGCGTCATCTGCCATATCATCAAGAGAATATGCCGATTCCACAGGCTTACCTTCCATTGCCGCTTTGATTGCAGCCATAAAGTCAGGAATGCCTGCTTCTTCAAATTTTGTCGAAAGACCTGCATCCCGGTTGTCAAACCGAATCACAAAGTAACCTTTTTTTGCTAATAACTCGCAGAATTCGACCTCCCAAAAAATCATCTGAGCACCATTACCTGCAACTAATAATAATGCCGGGAATGAACTATCACCGAAAGTATCATATTCAATTTGGATTCCATTCGCCGTCACATTAGGCATTGCTTACTCCCTTTCCCGTTAATATCACGAATTACTATATTTATCTTGACCCACCATGCGGAGCTAAGCGGTGGCACGAGCCTGCTGGCCTGGGGAGCGGGCCTTGCCGCATCCGGTACAGCGAATTGTTGGCTGAAGTGCTTCATCCTCGAGCTTTACCACTGATTTCAAGTATTTGTACACGAAGAACCAAGATCTTGTTCAGCATATTTTCTGTGAATTCCCAAATACCGCTTCCGTACTGACGCATGATCCATTCAAGTGCATCGTTCTTTGCTTCTAAAGTATCTAATATCTCGGCTGTACCTGATCCAATGACACTCTCGTATTTTGCTCCCCAACTGCAAGCTTGTTCCGACGTGAAAATATCATGAAGGATATCAAACTCGAAACATACACGATTATTCCTCTTGATAATGTCAATTTTTCTTCCTTCCCGTGCGGCATGGAAGTAGAGGAAGGAACCATCATAACCGAAATTGAGAGGAACAACATAAGGCTGGCTCTCGTCACACATGGCAAGATGACAAACTCGGCAACGTTTAATGATGCCGTCAATATCTTTCCTGTCTGTTATTTCTCTGTCGTTACGACGCATTCTTCATTTTCTCCAGCCAACGTCAAGGGTCAGGTGGGTTTTATAGCGTCGCCTGCACCCTCTTGTTGGCCATCCGCTACGAATCCTTCGTGGAAAGTGACAGTGCCCTGCGGAGTATGCCCGTCGAAAGACAGAGCGAAGAAGACCTCCGGTGGCACTCCCTCATGCGCAAGTCCAGAAATGTTCTTGAACCCGAATTTCCTGTAGTAATCCGGATGTCCCACGAGACAACATCCTTGAGCATTCATATCTTTCAGACGTGACAACCCTTCTTTTATCAGTGCTTTGCCGATGCCCTTCCGCTGGTGCTCCGGTAAAACGGAAACAGGTCCAAGTCCATACCAGTTCGGTGTGCCGTCGGAAATGGTCACGGGGGAGAAAGCAATATGCCCTATCACGCGGCCATCCATTTCTGCGACCAGCGATACCGTAAGTGCTTTTAGGGCACGTAGCGCCTCGATGATGAACTGCTCTGTGTGGTTACTGACCTCCAAGGTATTGAACGCTGCGATAGTCACCTCTGTTATCGCGCAAACATCGTCATGCGTCTCGTTCTTGATAACAATCTTTGGATTCATGGTCTCATATTCCTCATATACTTGTTTGTAGCTTTTCTACTGGGTATAATTGTTTTGAGAAATATCTCTTCATTTTGCTCAACATAAGGGACAAGATATACATACATAAAAATCATGCGCCGCTTTAAGCGGCGTGTGGATTGATTTGTTAGCATTTCAATTCAAGACACCTTTTCAAGACGTTCTGCTACCCAAACTTTGATAATAGATTGTCTGGGTACACCTAAACGCCTTGCTTCTTTGTCCAGTAATTGAATCATCCACACGGGAAAATCTACATTTACCCTTTTCTGTTCCTGTTCCGGCCGCCTTGCCTTTGACATATCAAGATGCTGGGAAATATTCCCGCCTTCATCAAATTTTTTATCAAACTCCCGAGCCTTCATATATATCAACCTCCTCTTTTCTGGATCGCCGCACCGAAATGATTCTTATCTTATTAGACCTATAAGTAATAACGCCTGACCAGTACTTCCCAGAAATATTGCCGATTACCAAAAATCTTGGTTCATCACTGGTTTTAACTGGAATCTCAATTAAATCAGGGTCATTCCATAGGACTTGGGCTTCGTAAAAGTCAATCCCATGCTTTTCCTTATTGTTGTTACTCTTTATTGGATCAAATTCAAATTCCATGGTATAATTTTTATACCTTCGGGATACATAATGTCAATTAATTTTTTAGGCTAACGCCCTTGATCAACCGCCGGGCCACGGCTGATTTAAAAACTCCCACGCTGATCCCCGGTTGGCTGTATTAAATTGAATAACGGTCCGTCAACACCCCTTATTTCCGAATCGTCGAATAACACATCACAAAACAGACAGGGCATAAGGCTGATCGCTGCCCCCATGCCCAAAAGCCGAAAGGGGAAATCCGGCCACTGACCACCGGTCATTTTCCAAGGGGCAAAACTTTTTAGTGGTCGGTTGTTTTCCCATTAATATCATAAGCTTCTGGAGCGACGAATCTCGTCACTCAAAAAATACTGCCCCTTCGCCTCCTCAATGCATCAGATAAAAACGGCGAAATGTTTTGTCAATTCGCTTTACAATTCCAACAGATAACCTCTGCCGGAGCTCCGGCAGACTTTTTCCATAATTATTTGAGCATTTCATCAATCTCATCGTCAGAGAACTCAAACTGACGAAAGATGCGGGCAAAGATCATTTAGCCATTCTCTGACAACCCACACATTCCACGCAATAAAGACCGATATTTTAGCGGCATCTCCGTTTCTTCATCCTTTTCGAGTTTCTCGGTCATTGCCATGCGCATATAGGCAGCGGCGCTATTGCCAAAACGGGTCGCCTGAAACTTTATCCGCTCACGCAGATCCTTTTCCAAGACGAGCAATACTTTCTTAGAATTCACCATAAATTAATCCTTTCTCAAAAGATGAATTATCGCTGATAAAAACAGTGTTTTCTGACCAGGCAGCGGCTACAGTGCGGTGCAGATTCCAGGCAGATGCCATGAGGCAGGCCAATATCCAGGTCGTCTTCAATATGTCCCAGCTTCACCATCACGATATCCACATATCGATGGCTGTAACCGGTTTCTTCGACAAACCTATTGCAGACCAGCCGCGCTTCATCCAGGGCGTTTTCATTTGGAACCAGCTTCAGGCGGGTCAAAATCCGCATGATCACCCGGTCGGGTTTGATCGTTTTGGCGCCGATGTCCGTGAGAAAATGGTGTGCGGTGGCCGGCCCCATATAAACAAAAGTATTGATCAATGTCTTGGCCGCCTTTTCGAGATCTTCCTGGCTGCGGTTGAAATTCAGGGACCGGAGATAGTTCTTGAAGGTGCCATGTTTTTTTGCCAGGGCTGCCACCGTTTTGGCATTGGAAACGCCCGCGTGGATCTTACCGGGATGGCGGAGCATCTTCGGATCGTTCAACATCCGGTTGATATCGGTTTCGTCATAACGGGAAACGGTTTCATAATCGGGGAAATTGGCCTTGATGGTGGGGATTTTCCGCGCCACGGTCATGGCCTTCATACCGGCGAAAAAGGGAATATAAGCCAGTACCTGGTAAAGGTATTTGTCATCGAAGGATTCAAAATCGAAATGCTTGAACGATTCGAAGCGGCCGAGAACCTTCTCCCGTGGATACGTAGAATTATTGATGATCGTTTCCAACGCCGCCGCGAATATTCCTTTGTAGTCTGTCATGATAGTCCCTTTATGGTAAGGAGAAATCTGGCATAGCTCACTCAGCTATGCGTTTTTTCTTGTTGATCCAGTGAAACCCTCATTTGCAGAACCCTTATGAATTAAGCCTTTTTTCTCATTAGCCTCCTGCTCCTCAAGGAATTCAATCAAGGCCATTCTCAAAACAGCCGATTGAGAGCTGTAAAGACGTTCTGCTTGCCGGTTCAGTCGCACCCGCAGATTTTCATCCAATCTGAGTAAAAACTCTTTTTTATACTTCATAAGGACTCCTTAATTCCGGTAATTACAATTTCGTCAACCAAATCAAAAGCCGCCGTTTCCTGCTGATATTCCCGCCAGCGCTGTTCGTAAACGGACTGGCCCAAAAGGGATACATCTGTAGTCTGTCCCTCACCTTCCCATTCATCAAGACCGTATTCAAACCTAATCCCTCCATGTTCTGTGAGAACATATCTTGGATGGAGCTTATCGCCATCGTCTTTTCTTCGCCAGCGGAAGATCATCAGTTGTGCATTTTCAGGAAGGCAGCCAGACAGGTTCCCATGACAACGTTCCGCCCACATTTCTTTGGGCGGCGAAATCTCCTTTTTCGATTCTTTATATTCGACATGAAGTTCCAGACGTCGTGGTTGGTGATGTTTTTCCAGGGCATAGTTGATGAGGATATTCAAGGTATTAACGAATCTGGGCAGTTCCGGGTTGAAATTGCGATCTACAAGTAGGATATCCCTGCTTTCGTTGAGCAGCTTTTTTGCGCATAGCGCAAGATCTTGCGCCTTTCGGGGCACTATTTTTTCCCTTGGCACATGCCATAAATCATTAGTTGAATCAATTTCTTCAGCAATGATGATCTTTTCATGATTGCGGGGATTTTCTAAAGAAATAATTGCGTGAAATGGTTTGATTTCATGTTGTTGTTCAGCATTTCTGAGCCAGTCTGTACCGCGATTGTATTCACGTGCAGAACTTACCATAATCTTTTTTATGTTCCTTAATGTCTTCTCGAAAATGGTCTTTCTTTTCACTGGCGGCAGCTTGCAAACCTCGGCAACTTTTTTTATCCAATCGCTTGGAAAGCCGGAAATCAACCGCCCATGCTGAAAACCGCATTGATCAATCAGATTTTTGAAGGTCTTGAAATCATTAACACATTCGGGGTTCAAAGCATATTCATGGTGCATGATCAGAAAAGCTCCTTTTCTCGCTCCGTAAAAAAGCCCGCCGGCCAGGGATCTATGAAATCGCCGTCTTCAGAAATGCGCAGTTCCGTCAATTCCGTACCCTGTGCCGTGGGTTTGGCATAAATGACGGCAACATCCTCCGGTTTGAGGGGCGGCTGGCCTTCCAGTAATTCGCCGTTGGTCGTTTCCCGAATGCGCCGCAGCAGACGTAAAAGAATATGTTCGCTGTGGGTTTCAATAATATATTGACATTGTCTCGTTTTTACACCTTCGATAAAGAAATCAGCCAAATCTGTCTGCAGGCGCGGGTGAATATGGATCTCCGGTTGCTCGATAAATTTACAGCGCCATTCGAAGCGATAATAGTATTTTCCATCCCACTCATGGCGATCGGAAACCAATCCGTCCACGAGTATCGGCAGGATCTGGCTGATGCCGAAGCCGACATCCTTGATGCAGGATTCTGCACCTGTTTCCGCGTTAATGAGAACTACTTCGTAATAATCCCTGACGACAGGACGGACATCGATCTGGTAACCGGCTTCCAGGCGCTTAAGCCATGCATTGACCTTCTCCAGGATGTCCGGACGGGCGATCAGGATGTCCGCTGTGTTTTCACCTTTGCTGCCCACAGTAGCTGGCGCTGTTCCCGAGTAAGCATACATCCTTTCAGGCATGGCCCGAAGCGGGCCAATATAGTTCGTCGCTGCCAGCTCATGCTGAAAGCACCTGGAGGCAAGAAGAACCGCTGTGTAGGGAAGAAGGTAACAATGTGCCTCCTCAGCCTCTTGGAGTGCTCCGGCCTGAAATACCTCGTGGATAAAATCGTATTCCCTGCCTGTCACCAATTTTTGGGGGAAACAGTTAGACAGCGCGATAAGGCGATCAATGGTTTTACAATGACTAAACAGTTTCATCATCATCATTATCATCCCATAATCCCTTTCAGATAAATTCTGTATTTCCTCAAGCAGTGATTTAACAAATACTATATATCGCTCATATTTTTTTACTTCTTCCTTAGCCTGGTTGTTCTCGAAGGTCTTTTCTTCCGCTTTTGCTTCCTTTGCCTTCGCTTTGGCAAGACGATCTTCTAAACCGGCTACTTCCTCTGCCAGGCCCATATCCCATAGTTCCTCTCCTTCGCTTTGTAGCTCTCGGTTAGAATTTATTTGTATATCCCAATTTGCTTTGACGCATGCATGACCCAAGTTCAACTGCGTGCGACACAGCATATTTGAGTTTTTTAGTTTTCCCAGTTCCTCTTTCACTTGTTTATAATAGGAATTCTTGATTCTTTCGGGATCATTGTTTTCGACAAATTCTTTGAGGATACTCTCCCACATAGTGATTACACTCTGCATCTCCGGGATATCGACCAGCAGGCGGTATGCGGTGATCACTTCACCGCCGACCCGGTCGGAAACGTCAATAGCCTTCACACGAATATTGCGTTGTTCGTCCAAGGCAAAACGCATATCGAGGGCAATTGTAGATCTCGTATTCCATGATTCGCACCAGTCATCTTCAGCCTGTTCACATGCATTCATAGTGATACTAAACCCAAACTCTTTCTCCTCGTCGTGGCCGTTGATAAATTCATGGTAAGTACCTGCATCGATAAGTTGCCCCTTGGGAATCAATGCACCTTGCTTGTTCCTTCCTTCCTCAAGAGTCTGTTTGAACATCAATATTGCCTGTAACAACGAGCTTTTACCGGCGCTATTCGGGCCATAAAGAAGCGTAATGGGTTTTACGGGCATGCGCTGCATCTTGCCGAATGCTTTAAAGTTTTCGATGCCGATTTCTGTAATCATGGGAGGCTCCTGTTGATTCGGGTTCTTGTTTATGTTGACGCCGTTGACTTCTTAGTTAGCAGGGATCGTGCCAGCATTGCCGATAAAATTTAACTAACTAATATAATTGGAGAATATTTTATCGGGTTTTGTGTCATCATAATAAATGGTAAGCGTTGTTACCTTTTAGTGCTGTCTATCCGTAACAATGGGCACTGAGCCGTCGTCCCGAAAGCATCTTTACAAATAAGATAAATCAGAGAATATGGACAATCATCGACGTTCCACCTTCAACCCTTCTATTTTCCCGTAATCCCTGATGTTTGACGTTATGACGGTATAATTGAGTGAAATCGCCGTTGCCGCAATGATGAGATCATGGGCGCCGACCAGGAGATTTCTCTTTGCCAGGGATGCCCAGATATGGGCGTAGATGCGGGCCACTGCAATATCGAAAGGGAATGTGGGAAAGAATTCCATGACCTTTTCCACGAACGCCTGGCGATTGATTTTCCTTACCTCCGTGTCAGCACGTTCGACACCATGCAACAGTTCGGCAACAGTTACCACGCTTATGCCGAACGGCTCATCCTCGCGGCCACGAACAATTTCTTCGATCTCTTGACGATTGCGTTCCAGAGTGATAATTTCACTGGTATCGAAGATTACGCCCATGACGATGTCTCCGGCAATGTAGGCTGATTGCTGATAATATCTTCCATGTCAGAAGCAAAAGCATCCTTTTCTTCAATAGCCGGCAAGGTGTTGAGGTAAGCGCCCAGCTCCTTTAATGTTCGCGCGCCAAAAGACTTTTCGGCCGGCCCGATCGTTGCCGCCGGCTTCCCCCCCCTAAGGATAGTGAAGGACTCTCCCTTGTATTTGATGGCATTGAGTAAATCTGAAAAGGTTCTGACGGCATCTGTAGCACTGATGGTTTTGATCATTGCCTCGCTCTCCTGTAAAATATGATTATTTGATTTTACATAATTACGAGAGGATTTCAACCAATATTTTTAAAGCTCACAAACCAAACTTCTCTTTCGCCCGCTTGCGGAAGGTGTGGGGCTGTATCCCCAAGAGCTTGGCTGCCGCCTCACGGTTGCCGTCGGCTTGGCGGATGGCCGTGGCGAAGTAGGTCTTTTCCAGTTCGTGGAGACGTTGCGTCAGGTCCATGCCGTCGGAGGGGATTACCGTGGACGGTGCTTGCAAGGTCGATAATAACGACAACGATTCAGTAGTTGGCAATTGCGACGATAACGGTCCCGGAGTTGCGGAAGTATCCAGGGGTTCCGCTTGGTTCATTGATATTGATCGTCTGGCGTCCGATCCTTGCATGGGACCCGGCAAAGAATTCGGCATGGAAGCCGGGGCACTGAGTTCCGGCGGCAGGTCTTCCGCCCGGATGACGCTGCCCTTGGCAAGAATGAAGGACCGTTCAATGGCGTTCTCCAATTCCCGGATATTTCCCGGCCAGGAATAAGCGACGATGCGGTGCATGGCCTCGCGGCTGAGCTGTTTCTGCTGCCGCCAGCGATGATTGTGGCGGGACAGGAAATGATCGACCAACAGGGGGATGTCCTCCTGCCGCTCCCGGAGGGCGGGCAGGCGAATATCGATGACTTTGAGGCGATAATAGAGATCTTCCCGGAATTTACTCTCGCCGATCAGGGCGGCGAGATTGCGATTCGTCGCCGCCAGGACGCGGACGTCGGTCTGAATGGCCCTGACCCCGCCGACGCGGGTGATCTCACCATCCTGAATGGTCCGGAGGATCTTGGCCTGGGCGGGCAGGGGCATATCCCCGATTTCGTCGAGGAAGATGCTGCCGCCGCTGGCCAATTCGAATTTACCCTTTTTCTGCTGGATCGCCCCGGTGAAGGCCCCCTTCTCATGACCGAAGAGTTCGCTCTCCACGAGGCTCTCCGGGATGGCGGCACAGTTGATGACGACGAAAGGTTCCATTTTCCGAGGG
>Ga0247842_10001688_pt1 | contig 35515 bp, 32 predicted proteins | sample LaCruzMarch2015__3_FD_192411 | JGI IMG/M metagenome (GOLD analysis project Ga0247842, IMG submission 192411) | Freshwater microbial communities from meromictic Lake La Cruz, Castile-La Mancha, Spain - LaCruzMarch2015_19m | ecosystem: Environmental > Aquatic > Freshwater > Lake | place: Spain...
CGCCGCACGGCGGCCCCACCCCTAGCCTGGCATCCCCGCGCATGACCTATCAGGTGCTCGCCCGCAAATGGCGCCCCAAGTCGTTCGCCGACATGGTGGGACAGCAGCATGTGGTGCGCGCGCTCAGCAATGCGCTGGACCGGGATCAACTGCATCACGCCTATCTCTTCACCGGCACCCGCGGGGTCGGTAAGACGACGCTGGCGCGCATCCTGTCCAAGGCCCTGAACTGCGAGCAGGGCGTGAGTTCCACCCCCTGCGGGGTCTGTGCCGCCTGCCGGGAGATCGACGCCGGGCGCTTCGTCGACCTGCTGGAGGTGGACGCGGCCTCCCGCACCAAGGTGGATCAGACCCGGGAACTGCTGGACAATGTCCCCTATGCCCCGGCCTGCGGTCGCTTCAAGGTGTACCTCATCGACGAGGTGCACATGTTCTCCAACAACAGCTTCAATGCGTTGCTGAAGACCCTGGAGGAGCCGCCGCCCCATGTGAAGTTCCTGCTCGCCACCACCGACCCGCAGAAGGTGCCGGTAACGGTCCTCTCGCGCTGCCTCCAGTTCAATCTGCGGCGCCTGCTGCCGGAGGAGATCCGCGAACGCCTGCGCTTCGTGCTGGAGACGGAGGGCCTGCCGTTTGATCCCGCCGCCCTGGCCCTGCTCGCCCGGGCGGCGGATGGGAGTATGCGCGACGGGCTCAGCCTGCTCGATCAGGCCATCGCCTACGGGGCCGGCCAAGTGCTCGAGTCCGAGGTGCGGGCCATGCTCGGCACCGTGGGCGCGGACCTGACCTTCAACCTGGTGGAGGCCCTGGCCGACGCCGACGGCGCCCGGCTGCTGGCCGAGGTCGAGCGGGCCAGCGCCTTCACCCCCGACTTCGGCGAACTGCTGCGCGAGCTGATCGGCCTGCTGCACCGCCTGGCCCTGTTTCAGCAGGTGCCCGAGACGCTCGCGGCCGACGACCCGGAGCACGCGCGCCTCGCGGCCCTGGCCGGGCGGATCGGCGCGGCCGACCTCCAACTCTACTACCAGGTCGCACTCACCGGCCAGGCGGACCTGGCCCTGGCCCCGGACCCGCGCGCCGGATTGGAGATGGTCCTGCTGCGCGCCCTGGCCTTTCGGCCCGGGGAGGGCCTCGCGGGTGCGGTGAGGCCGGCAGCGGCCGGGGCGCCCCGCACGGGCGATGCCCCGGGGGCGCCGACCAGGGGTGCGCACCCGGCCGCCGCCGCCCTGGCCGCCGCCGCGTCGGGTGGGGGCAGCGAGTCGGGGCCGGTCCCGGCCGAGACGCGGGGGCCGGGCCGATCCCAGCCGCCCCCGCCGCTGGAACGGGTCCCTGCACCGCCCCCCCCGGCACCCTTGACCGACACGGCCGACTGGCATCGGTTGGTGGACCGGCTGGGGGTCGGCGGCATCGCCAGCCAACTCGCCCACCACTGTGGCTTCATCGCGCTCGGCGAGGGTCGCCTGACCCTGAGCCTGGACCCGGGGGCAGAGCAGTTGCGCTCCGCGGGGACCGAGGAGCGCCTGCGCGCGGCCCTGGAGGGTGCCCTGGGCGCCCCCCTGCGCCTGGAGATCCGCATCGCCCGCCCGCAGCAGGAGACCCCGGCGCAACGGCGCACCCGGGAGCAGGACGCCCGCGTCCAGGCCGCGCAGGACACCCTGGCGGCCGACCCGGTGGCCCGGCGCCTGCATGATCAATTCGACGGCCAGTGGGTCCCGGGCAGTATCGAGCCCCTGGACTGACCGTGCCCTATCTCGTCAACCCGGCGACGCGGCCGTGCGGCCGCCGTGGCCTACCTGGAGGCAGTGTATTGTGAAAGGCGGAATCGGCGATCTGTTGAAGAAGGCGCAGCGGATGCAGGAGGAGATGAAGAACGCCCAGGAGCGGCTCGCCCAGGAGGAGGTCGTGGGTGAGTCCGGCGGCGGCATGGTGAAGATCACCATGAACGGCCAGCACCTGGTCAAGCGGGTAGAGATCGACCCCACCCTCCTGGGGGACGACAAGGACATGCTGGAGGACCTGCTGGCCGCCGCCTTCAATGGCGCGAGCCAGCGCGTAGCCGAGAAGGCGAAGGAAAACATGGCCGAGCTGACCGCGGGTCTGCCCTTGCCCCCCGGCTTCAAGCTCCCTTTTTAACTGACGGTTTGCGGATCGGCGTCACCCATGGCCCAGCGCACCCTGCTCAATCAGTTGATCGAGGCCCTGCGCTGTCTGCCGGGGGTGGGGCCCAAGTCCGCGCAACGTATCGCCTTCCACCTGCTGGAGCGGGACCGCGAGGGCGGCAGTCGGTTGGCGCGGGTGATGGCCGAGGCCATGACCCGCATCGGTCGCTGTCGCCGCTGCCGGACCCTGAGTGAGCATGAGCTGTGCGGACTCTGCGCCAATCCCAACCGCGACCCCGGCCTGCTGTGCGTCGTGGAGCAGCCCTCGGAGATCGTGGCCATCGAGCAGGCCACCGACTACCGCGGGCAGTATTTCGTCCTCGGCGGGCGGCTCTCCCCGCTGGACGGCATCGGTCCCGAGGACCTGGGGCTGGGGCTCCTGGCGGGGCGCCTGCGCGAGGGTCTGGTCAGTGAGGTGATCCTCGCCATCAGCCCGACTGTGGAGGGCAGCGTCACGGCGCAATACATTGCCGAGTGCGCCGCGCAGGGCAACGTCAAGGTGACCCGCATCGCCCACGGCGTCCCCTTGGGCGGCGAACTGGAATACGTCGACGGCGGCACCCTGGCCCTGGCCTTCACCGGCCGGCGCGCACTGTGACCAGCAGGCACGCTTTTCGATGCTATCCACTAATGACCGACCACTGACGACCAGCCCATGACTGATACCATTTTCGGCAAGATTGCCCGCGGCGAGATCCCGGTGGACCTGGTCTATGAGGACGAGGACGTGGTCGCCTTCCGTGACTTGAGCCCCCAGGCGCCGGTCCACCTGCTGGTGATCCCGCGCAAGCCCATCCCGACGCTCGATGACGCCCGGCCCGAGGACGCCCAATTGCTCGGTCGGCTGCTGCTGGCCGCGGCCAAGGTGGCGCGGGCAGCCGGGATCGCCGAGAGCGGCTATCGCGCGGTGTTGAATTGCAACGCGGGCGGCGGGCAGGTCGTGTTTCACCTGCACCTGCACGTCCTGGGCGGACGGCCCTTCACGTGGCCGCCGGGCTGACCGTGGTGTCGTGCATCGCCGATGCTGGCCGCGGTACTATGCCGCCCGGGTGGCAACGGGTAGCATTGGCGTCCGCGCGGTCCGCCGGCGCGGTTCGACTGGATGCCAAGCGGGCCGCGGCGCCGCCACGGGGGCTACCGATGATCCAGGCGCGCGCCGCGCCGGTGGGCCGCGGCAGCGCACCTGGTCCTTGGTCGCGGGTTCGGCAGCGCCGGCCCCGCGACCTGACAGCAGCCAACCAGACAGGAGGGCCGGGGCGTCGCAGGCCCCCGCGCCAATACTAATAATGGCAGTGAATTCAAGACCCCCGGCGGGCGAGGCGCCCCCCGCATTCGAGCTCAAGGCGGCCGGTTTCACCCTGCCCGTCATCCGCCTGTTGAACGGCGACATGGAGGCCGTGGCCGAGCAGATCGGGGCCAAGGTGGAGCAGGCGCCGGACTTTTTTCACAACACCCCGGTGGTGATCGACCTCGGGGCCTTCCCGGAGTGGGCGGGGGAGGTCGAGTTTCCGTTGCTGGTGGGCCTGCTGCGCGGCTACGGCATGATCCCCTTCGGCGTGCGCGGCGGGAGCAAGGCACAACACGCCGCGGCGGAGGCGATGGACCTGGCCGTCCTGGGTGAGGCCTATTCGCGTTCCGCCAAGGCCGCACCGGCCGCGGCGTCGGCGGCCGGCGCAGCGGCGCCGGAGACGGGCCACGGCGCGGTGCCGACCTTTACCCTGGTGACCCGGCCGGTGCGCTCCGGACAATCGATCTACGCGGCGGGCGGTGACCTGTCGGTGATCGCGCCCGTGAGTTCCGGTGCGGAGCTCAAGGCCGACGGCAACATCCATGTCTACGGCGTCCTGCGCGGACGCGCCCAGGCGGGCCACCGGGGTAATGTCGAGGCGCGCATCTTCTGTCAAGACCTGCAGGCCGAACTGGTCTCGGTAGCCGGGCACTACCGGGTCGCCGAGAACATCCCGGCGGACCTGCGGGGGGTGCCGGTGCAGGTCTATCTGGACCAGAAGATCCTGCGGATCGAGAAAATTTGATGCATTAACGGCGGGTCCATCGCGTCCCGCCGATGCCGGCATACCCAAGAGGAGGGTCGTAACTTGGCGAGAATCATCGTAATCACGTCGGGCAAGGGTGGTGTCGGCAAGACCACCACGTCCGCCGCCCTGTCCATGGGGCTCGCGCAGCGGGGCCACCGGACCGTCGTCATCGACTTCGACGTGGGACTTCGCAACCTTGACCTGATCATGGGCTGCGAGCGGCGCGTGGTGTATGACTTTGTCAATGTCATCAACCACGAGGCCAACCTCAACCAGGCCCTGATCCGCGACAAGCGCTGCGACAACCTCTATGTGCTGCCCGCCTCCCAAACCCGCGACAAGGAGGCCCTGACCAAGGAGGGCGTCGGACGCGTGCTGGAGGAACTGTCCCAGGGCTATGACTTCATCGTCTGCGACTCCCCGGCGGGCATCGAGCACGGCGCCACCATGGCCATGTACTTCGCGGACGACGCGGTGGTCGTGACCAATCCGGAGGTGTCCTCGGTGCGGGACTCCGACCGCATGCTCGGCATCCTCGCCAGCAAGTCGCGCCGCGCCGAGACCAATGCCGAGCCGATCCGGGAATTCCTGCTGCTGACCCGCTATGACCCGCAGCGGGTGGAGACCGGGGAGATGTTGAGTGTGAAGGACGTGCAGGACATCCTGTCGCTCAACCTGCTGGGGGTGATCCCGGAGTCCAAGGCGGTGCTCACCGCGTCGAATTCCGGGGTGCCGGTCATCCTCGATCGGGAGAGTGACGCCGGCCAGGCCTACGCCGATGCGGTGTGCCGGTTCTTGGGCGAAGACCTGCCGCACCGTTTCATCCAGGTGGAGAAAAAAGGCTTCTTCAACCGCCTGTTCGGAGGATAAGCCATGGGCCTACTCGACTACTTCCGCAACTCCCAGCCCAAGGGGACGGCGAACGTGGCCAAGGAGCGGCTGCAGATCCTGGTCGCCCATGACCGGGCCGAGCGCCATCGCCCCTCCTATCTGCCCAAACTCCAGCGCGAGATCCTGGACGTGATCCGCAAGTACGTGGACGTCGATATGAACTCAGTGTCCGTCAACTACGAGCAAGAGGAGTCCCACGAGGTCCTGGAGCTCAACATCATCTTGCCCGATACGGTCCGCAATATGATGTGAGCGCGGCGGCGCGCCCGGGAGGGCGCGGGCCCGGGATGGCAGCGCGGCGTTCGGTCCGCACCGCGGACCCTACGGGCACCGAGCCACCCCGTCGGGTCCGCTGTGCGGACCAAGGGCCGCCGACCCGCACCATGGCCATGACGGGGGCCGACCGCCGATATCCCATCGCCATGGAATAGGTGCTGATCGCCTAGCCCAGGGCAAGTCCCTGGGGGATGAGTCGACCTCAAGGGCTCGATCCTGGCGCTGGCTCGCCGAGGTCAAGCAGTTGTATCAGCCCCTCGCGCACGCTGGCGGCGTCGTCCGCGCCCAGCCTCCCGAGTCGGCCGCGGATCAGTGTGTGATCGAGTGTGAAGAGCTTCATGCGCACCACGCAGGGCATCGCCAACCCGGCCGCGGCCAGGTCACGGATGGCCACGTCCAGGGGCCAAGCGCTGTGTTTGGCCGAGGTGATCATGGCCAGCACGCTGTGACCAGCCGGTGTGCCGAAGACCGACGCGGACGAAAGCACCAGGGCTGGCCGCACCTTGGTCGCCTCGCGATCGGTGAAAGGGAAGGGCACCCGCACCACAGTCATCCGGTCATAGGGAGGCTCAGAGGCCACGGAAAGCGGCCTCGTCTTCGTCGGAGGCCCACTCGCTCAGGGTGCCTTCCACCGCCTTGAGGTACTCCAGGTCCAGCGGGCGGACGCGTCTGACCGTGACACGGCCGTCCCCTGCCAGGTCCCAGGCCAACAGATCGCCGGGCACCGCCTGAAGCGCGTCGCGCACCTCTTTCGGGATAGTGGTTTTGCCTTTGCTGGTGATCTTGGCGAGTGCAGTCATGGTTGGACCCGGTAAGGATGCATTGCGTCCTTACATTCTAGCCTGACCGGCAGCGAGCGGGCAGCCGATCGGGGATAGTGCATCCGAGCCCCCAACACCAGGTTTCGGCATCTCCCCGACGGTATCTGGCGCCGGCTTTGTGCCGGGTCTGTACGTCGGTGCCAATGCGATCCTCGATCGCCGGCAACGCTATGACCTGCCGTTCGAACATTACTGGCAGTCCGAGAGCGAGGTACCGCCGGTCGCGGTGCGCAGCTATCAGATGGTGCAATCCTTCGTCGGGCAGCCCGTCAACGGGATCGGCATCGATCAGGATATCACCTATATCGATGATGAGGCCGGCGTGCCGCAATGGCTCCAGCCGGCGTAGCGCCGGCCTCTCTCTCTTTCCCTTTCTCGTTCCCACGCTCCCGCGTGGGAATGCCGTGCGGGCGCTCCGCGTCCGGTCTCGGCAATGGACGCGGAGCGCCCGCACTTGCTCCCACGCAGGAGCGTGGGAGCCAGAACGAACGCGGTCCGCGAATCCGGCCTGGTCTGAGAGCGCCGCACCCCAGTGCGCTAGAAATCTGCGCGCCGCTCGACCGTCCTGGCCGCCTCGACGACGACCCCCGGGAAGTCGATGACCGCATCGCCGGGGTCTTCCATATTGCGGATGCGAAGGTCATAGGTGCCGGGCGGGAGCCCGATGCGTTCGCCCGCAGCTGCGATCGAGTCGGCGCCGATGCGCTGCGGCTCTGCACCCGCGGCACCGGGGCTTGAGATCTCGAACCGGGCCTTGACCGGCAGTCCGCCCTTGCGGGCGATGACCCTGAGGGTGCCGCCCGCAAATTCGCCGGTCTTCTGCACGCTCTTTCCGGCCTCGATCGGGATGTCCGTGAATCGGCGCACCGGCTCGCCGAGGTCCTCCTGGTTCTGGATCACCAGGTCGTAGGTCCCGGGCAGGAGCTCGATGGTCGCGCCCTCGATCCCGATCGGACCGCTGGCTACCGGTTCGTCCGTCCCAGCGGTCGCCTCGCCGGCCCGCAAGACCTGGTACCAGGCATTGAAGGGCCGGCGGTTGCGCAGGGCCTTGACCATGAGGTCACCGCCGGAGAAGTCGGCAACCTGCTCGATGGTCTCGCCGGCCGCGACCCGCAGTCCCGTGAAGGTCAGGGTCGGGGTCGCGGTCTCCTCCCGTTCCCTGACCACCAGGTCATAGGTCCCGGGCACGAGCCTGATGACCTCGCCCTGATCGGCGATCGGATGCGACGCCAGTGGCGGCTGCCCCGGGCCGCGCGGGGTCTCCCCCGCGTAGAGGTCGTACCAGGCCCCGAGCGGTTGGCCATCGCGCAGCGCCCTGACGGTGAGTCGGCCGACGGCCTCGGCGGTGGGCGCGACGGCCTTCCTGATGGCGCCCGCAAGGTCCGCGGCGTTCTTGGCGGGGAAATAGGCCCCGCCGCCGGCCGCCGCGATGCATTCGAGCCGGGTGCGCTCCTTCGCCGCGACACCGAAACCGACGACCTGCAGCGTGAACCGGAGGCCCGAGGCCTTCAGTTCCTTGACCAGGGCACAGGGGTCGCCGCCGCAGCGCTCGGCACTGTCGCTCACCAGGACGATCGTGGTTTCACCGGCGCGCTCGCGCAGCCCCTCGGCGGCCGCCCGCAGGGCCCCCGCAAGCGGCGCCTTGCCCCTTGGGGTCAGGTTCGAGAGCTTTTCAGTCAAGGCTTTGCGGTCGAGCGGACCCAGGGCTACCAGTTGCTCCACGTCGCGGCAATCGTCTTTTTTCCGGTGCCCATAGGCCAGCAGTCCGACCTCGATCCCGGCCGGGAGGTCCGCGATGAGGTCGCTGAGCACCGTCCTGGCGATCTCCATCCGGGGCTTGCCCTGGGCCTTCGTGGCCATGCTCGCGGAGGCGTCGAGGATGAAGACCAGGCGGCCTGCATCGCCGGCCGCAGCCCAGGACGCAACGGGCATCAGGACCGGGGCCAGTAGCGACAGGGCGAGGGCGAGGGCGATGCCGATGACGGCGGCGAGTGCAGGCCGCCGCCGGATCGAGGGATACAAGGACATAAACCGGGTCTCCACGGCTGGGGGATCGGCCATTGTATCCGGCCTCAGCGCGCCCTGGGACGGTGATGTCCGCCCCGCCCAGGGGCAATTCTAACGTTTCGCTCATTGAACCTCTCCTGGCGTCTGTGCTCGCGGTCGTGGGTGACTTGGTGGGCGCGGGCCTTCCCCGTACGGGAATCCACCCGTTCGGTTTGGCTCGCCGTCCCGGTAGCTGCCGCAGTTGCAGCGCTGGGAGCGTTTCGCCCGCCGGCTCGCCCTCCGGACCAGATGCAGACTGTGGTTCTTTCGTGGGTTGATCGCCGCGGCCAAGGTTTCGATTGGCGCCGCGGATTGCAGGCCGCTGTGGGGTAGGGCGGCAGCGATTGTTGCGCGCCGCGTAATCATTGTATTGCGCCGCTCTGCGAGGCCCGGCACCTGGCCTATCCTGTCACTTGCAGCGCCCCGGTCACGCCCTTCCCAGCATCGGGATGATCGCCGACGACGGCGGCGACGGCCCTGGGAGTGGGCCGCGACGGCGCGGGGCCGCTGGCGCTGCTCCTGATCCGGTGCCGCCGCCGCGGTTGCGATCAGCGACACGATTTCACATAGCTCACCCTCAGCGAGGCAAGGTTCATGACTCAGTTACCCGGTAAGGTCCAAGGTGCACCCAACAAATCCCTCGGCTTCGATTCAGATACCGTCATCGCACCTGCAACCGCGCAGGCCTTCGCCAGTCAAGGGTATAAGTTCTGTATTCGGTATCTGTCCCTGGGCGCCGGAGAGGCACCGGGCGATCTGACCTACCAAGAGGCGGTGGACATACTGCAAGGCGGGCTCGCACTGATGCCGGTGCAGCATGTCGATGAGCCCGGATGGTCGCCGACGGGGCCATTGGGAACGAACTATGGTCAAAACGCCGCCAATAACGCCGGCAGCGTCGGCTTTCCGCCCGGGGTCAATGTCTGGCTGGACCTGGAGGGGATCAACGCCGGGGCCTCGGCGCAAGCGGTCGCTGACTACTGTTCGGCCTGGTATACGGCGGTGAATAACTCAGGCTTTGTGCCCGGCCTGTACGTCGGGGCGAATGCGATCCTGGACAGCCAGCAACTCTATGACCTGCCGTTTGAGCATTACTGGCAGTCCGAGAGCGAGGTACCGCCGGTGGCGGTGCGCAGTTATCAGATGGTGCAATCCTTCGTCGGGCAGCCCGTCAATGGCATCGGCATCGATCAGGATATCACCTACATCGATGACGAGGGTGGCGTGCCGCAATGGCTCCAGCCGGCGTAGCGCCGGCCTCTTTCTCGTTCCCACGCTCCGACTGCTATCGAGGAACTCGTGATGAGAGTAAGCAACGTGCTGGTGATCACCGGCGCCATGATCCTGAGCCCACTGCAAGCCACCCTGGCCCAGGACAGTCCGCCGCTACCCACCAGTTGGGTCGGCAAGATTACCGTGACCTCGGTCGGGGCCCCCACCCCCCACCATCCTCAACACGGCGATAACGTCGGCAAGGCGAATGCAGTGAAGGGCTTCGGGTTTCACGAAAACCCCTTGACCATCAAGATCGAGCGTCAACAGGGGCGTCATCTGGAAGTCTCCTTTACGACACCGTTGCACAGCAGCCGGCTGGTGGGCACACTGTCAGCCGACGGCCGGCATCTTCAGTTGAAGAGCCGGCAACTGAGCCTGTACTTCGATCTCGACGGCAAGCAGATGAGCGGCTGCGGCTCCGCCAATGGCGGCAGCGGTACCATCGAGAACTGGCTCGATAACTATTCCGCCCTGTGTGCCGAGTTGCAGGCCGCCGCTGAGTCCAAATAGGGGATAGCGCTGGCCTGGGGGCGCCGCACCCCAGTGCGGCGCGATCTCGCCGACAACCCCGCCGGTGTGGGTTCCGCAGCGGCCGCGCCGCACTGGGGTGCGGCGCTCCCGGCAGCCGTTGCGGCTTGACCTGACGGCAGTGACGGGGACGCCGGGCGGGCGCTGCGCGTGCGGTCTTGGCACTGGACGCGCAGCGCCCGCACTTGCTCCCACGCAGGAGCGTGGGAGCCAGAAGGGGGGATGCGTTTCGCTGTGCTCTACGCATCCCACCGGAGTCTCTGTGCGTGGGAACGCGCGGCGCCGGGGTGCTGGTTGGACTGGTGGTGGCGGGCCCGCCGTGAAATTGTATCGCGCCGACGTCTTCTTGCCGTTGGCCGTCGCCGTCGCGCAGGATTCGGGGTCATACTTGGGACCGCTGGTTGCCATTATTGCGGAGCGGAACGCCGACCCGCCATGAGCCTCAACGCCGCGGAGTATTCGTATGAGTTACCCGATGTATTTCCCTCCCGCACCCTTCGACTTGAACGCCGCTATTCGCGCCGGCAGCCTGGTGGATACCGCCTATGATATGTACGCCCAGTGGCAGGCCCAGCATAAGCCGCGGCCGGAGGCGTTCGTCTGGAAGCCCAACAGCGATCTTGACCTCCAGTTCAGCGCGTCGCTCTGGGGCGAGGACAGGCGCCTGCTGCTGCTCGCGTCACGCGAGCCCTTCGCCTTCGTTGCCTGGTCGGCCGCGGGCGAGGTGTTCCTGGTCTTTCGCGGCAGCGAATCGGCTGAGGACTGGGCCGTCAACGTCTCCGCCGAGCAGGTGGACTATGCGCTGGCGCCCGGCTACGGACGCGCGCATGACGGCTTCTACCGCGTCTACAGCAGTATGAGTGCGGCGGTCCTGGCGGCCGTCGCCGACGGTTGTGCCCGGGCCGGCGGTGCCCCCGCCCTGACCGTCGCCGGGCACAGTCTGGGCTCGGCCTTGAGTACACTTGCCGTGCCTGATCTCCTGGCGCACCTGCCGATGCCGCTCGCGGCCACGCGCATCAGTCACTACAATCTGGCCAGCCCGCGCACCGGTGATGCGGACTTCGCCGCGGCCTACGACGCCAATGGGGTCCCGACCTATCGGGTCGTCAATGCGTTCGACCTGGTGCCGGCGGCCCGGGCGGGCCCCGCTTATGGTTGCGTTCACCCTCGGGGGGCAGCATGAAAAACACCGCCGACCCGTCGCGCCGCGGCGCGGGCGGGCCGCACTACCGCATCCTGGTCATCGATGACGAGCCGGACAGCCTGCGTATCCTGTTGGAGATGATCCGCGGCTTCGGGCTGGAGCTGGCCAGCGCGCCCACCGCGGCCATCGGACTGCGCAACGCGCGGGCCATCGGCCCGGACCTGATCCTGCTGGACGTGATGCTGCCGGATGGCGATGGGTTCGACCTGTGTCGGGCGCTCAAGGCCGAGCGGGAGACCCAGGACGTACCGGTGATCTTTCTCTCCGCCAAGGCGACCGTCGAGGACAAGGCCGCGGGGTTCGCGGCCGGCGGGGTCGACTACATCACCAAGCCCTTCGAGGCCAAGGAGGTCCTGCTGCGGACCGTCAATCACCTGGGCCTGGCACAGCGCCACCGCGCACTGCGGGAGCGCCTGGCCCAGTATGAGCCGGTGACGGCCGCGCTGCCCGGCGCTGGTCCGGGCGCGCCGCTGGGTCTACCGCCGCAGACGCCGCTCGGGGTCCTGCGCATCCTGATCCGCGCCCGCGATCGGTTGCTGGCGGACCTGTGCGCCCCGCCCAGCCTCGAGGCCCTGGCCGCCCATGCCTGCACCAACCGCACGACGCTCGGGCAGTTGTTCAAGCGCTATCTGGGCATGACGGTCTTCGACTACCTGCGCGAACAGCGCCTGAACGAGGGGCTGCGCCTGCTCCAGACCACTGGCCTGCCGGTGGCGGACATCGCCGGGCGGGTGGGCTACAGCCATGGCCGCGATTTTGCCGACGCCTTCAAAGACCGGTTCGGGCTGAGCCCGGCGGCCTACCGCGCGCGGGCGGGCGGCACACCCGAGGGTTGAGTCCCGCGCCGGTGATGGGGCGAGCCAGGAGCCGGCAGTTTCTCACGTCAGCCACCCCGGACGATGAAAGTCCCCATGTGCGTTAACACATCAGTTCTGATCGCACCCCAGCGGGACCGGCTTTCACGGTAACCCGACTTACGCGCTTCTTCTCTGCGTCTCTGCGTCTCTGCGCGAGATTCTTTAAGAGGCCTCACGCAGAGACGCAGAGACGCAGAGGCGGTGACCCGCGACGCTCGGGTAACCCGCGAGGCCTCGCCGCGGCTGAAGCCGCTCCCACAGGGGCCGGAGTCATGGTCGAAGCGGTCACGAGACTGGGGATAATCCCGGGACGCACGCCGATCACCCGCGATCGGCCAGAGCCGCCCCTCCGGAGTCCCTATCGCCACCATGCCTGCCGCCGCGACCGCCGTACCGCCGGACCAGGGCGGGTCCTTCGACCTGGCGCGCGTGCGCAGCCGCTTGCTCGACCAGTTCATGCTGCTGATCGGTCTGGGGCTGTGCGTCACCCAGGGGCTCGCGATCTACAAAGCCGTCCACATCGGGGTGCACTGGGCGCTCCCCTTCACCCTCGGCGGCAGCGGCGGCGTCTGGCTGCTGTATCTCCTGCGGCACCAGTTGTCTTACCGCCGCCGGGCCTGGCTGTTTCTCGCCTGCACTTGGGTCATCGTCCTGGCCTCGGTCACCAACCTGGGGCCGGTCGCCAACTCCAAAGGGTTCTTCGTCCTCCTGACCCTGGGGGCGATGATCTTTCTCGGCCCCCGCGCGGGCTGGCTCAATGTCGCCGGGGTCGCCCTGGCCCTGGGCGGGATCGGTACCGCCGCGGTGCAGGGCTGGGTCAGCTACCATCTGGACTATGACGCCTATGTGCGCCTGCCCGTCGTCTGGCTGCAGAGCACCTTCAGCTATACGGTCTATTCCGCTGCCAGCGCCTTGATCGCGACCCGTCTGTTGACCTCAGCGAGCGCCGCGGCGCAACGCTTCGCCAGGCAGGCGCGCGCGCTGCGTGAGGTGGAGATGCAGTTGCGCACGGCACTGCTGAGCGCCGAGACGGCCAACCGCACCAAGGACCGTTTCCTGGCCATGGTCAGTCATGAATTGCGCACCCCGCTGCACGCGCTCCTGGGCTTCGCGGAGGTGCTCGACGACAGCGGCGTCTGCAGCGGGCGCCAGGCCGACCTGCTGGCGGGCATCCGCCGCAACGGCCGCAGCCTCTTGGACCTGGTCAACGAAATCCTCGACCTCGCCCGCGGCGAGACCGGCCAACTTCAGGTCGAGGCCCGGCCTTGTGCCCTGCGCCCGGTCCTGGAGCGCGCGCTCGCACAGGTGCAGCGGCAGGCGCAGGCCAAGGCGCTGGAACTGCGCCTGGTGTCGGTGGCCGGGGTACCGGACACGGTGCTGATCGATCCGGATCGCCTGCTCCAGGTCCTGACGAATCTGCTGCATAACGCCGTCAAGTTCACCGCTCGCGGGCACGTCACCCTGAGCCTGGAGGCCGCGGCGGTGGCGGGGGAACCGCCGCGGTGCGCACTGCGGTTTACGGTCGTCGACACCGGCAGCGGGATCGCCGCGCAGGACCAGGCGCGCATCTTCGAGCCCTTCGAGCAGGCCGGCGCCATGACCCAGCGCCGCCGCGGCAGCGGCTTGGGTCTGAGCATCTGCCGTCACTTCGTCGCCGCCATGGGCGGGCAGATCGAGCTTAAGAGCCAGTGCGGCGTCGGCAGCCGGTTCGAGATCCGCTTCGCGCAGGTGCCGATCCTGATCGACCAGCCCGCGGATGGCGCGTCCGGCGACGCCCTCCCGGCCGACCGCGCGACGGACCTGTCGGGGTCGGCCCCGTCCGGCGCGGCCGGCGCCGATCCGCTGGGGCTGTCGCTGGCCCTGGCCCTGGCCCTGCTGCTGCGCGGGGAACCCGCGGCCCGCTGGCGCGCCCTGGGGCCCGCCGCTGACCCGGCCGCGAGCGCCGCCTTCGCCGCGCTGGCCGCAGACCTGGCGCAGGCGCAGCGCAGCCTGCCGCTGGCGGACTGGGCGGTGCGCCTGGCGCGGGCCGAACCCGGGGAGGACCGACGGCGCCTGTGGGCGGCGTTTGCCGATTTTCTGTGGGAGCCGCCCCCGCGCGCGGCCCTGGCCGAGTTGCGCGCCCTGGCCGACCTGGGTCTGACCTCGCGTATCGAGGATTGGTGCGCCGCTTGGGCCGCCGCGGACCAGCGCTACGCGGCCTTTGTGCGCCGGGTCCTGGCGCTCGCCTATACCTTTGACCCGGGCCCACTCTGCGCCTTGGTGGACGCCTTTCTGGATGAGGCCCCGCCGGACCCGCCCGCCGCCGGGGCGCCAGCCCGGGACTGTCCCTCAGGCTAACCCAACGCGCCGCCGCAGTGCGTGGGAACGCGGGGTGCCGGGGCAATGGCTGTACCGGTCGGCGTGCTGCGGCCAGGCGGCCTCACGATTGTATTGCGCCGTTGAAATACTGTATGGCGCCGCCGCGCGACCGCCGCCACGGCGGCTATCCTTGCACTGGCGGCGGCGCCCTGGTCACGCCGGGCCGCCGCCACTGCGCCGCGTCATTTCACACTTTATCGTGGAGCAACACCATGACCCAGATGTCCCGGACGATGGCCGCCATCACGCCCGTTGGTCCGGGGGTGTTCTTTACCCAACCGGCACCCCACCAGGGTTGCGCCTGGCCACGGGTCGTCACAGCAATCCCATCCCAGAGGAGATTCCATCGGATGTGTAGCCAATACCCTTTGCTGTCCATGTCCCACGCCGCCGACTCAAGCTCCCCGTCGTTGACCGGCTGGCGCCGGTACACCGGGGCCTTCGCCATCCTGGGAACCCTCGCGGGGAGCGCCTATGCAGGCGCACCGCCGCTGCCGGCGCTGGGCGCCGACCTGAACCAGACGTCTGTTTCGGGCATCTCCTCCGGCGGCTTTATGGCGTCGCAATTGGCCACGGCCTATTCCGGCGCGTTCGTCGGCGCGGGGATTATCGCCGGCGGCCCCTTCTACTGCGCGGGCAGCATCCCGGGCGTCCCCTTCATGCAGAATGCCCTGACGACCTGCATGATGCCGGTGGGAAGCGCCAACGCCCCCAATGCCGAGGTGGCCTGGAAGCAGGCTCAGGAACTGGCCAAGACCGGTGCGATCGATGCTGTGGCGAATCTCAGGACCCAGCGGGTCTATCTCTTCAGTGGTGCCAACGACCCCACGGTCAAGACCCTCGTGGTCGATCAGGCGGCGAACTATTACCAATTGGCCGGAACGCCGGACCAGCACCTCAAGTACATCAAGAATCTCTTCACCGGACATGCGATCATGACGAATGACGAGGAGGATGTTCCCTGTCCCGTCACGGCGCCGCCGTTCATCAACAATTGTGGCTTCGAACAGTCGCAGGACATCCTGCGCCATATCTACGGCGAGTTGCAGCCACCCGTCGCCCGTGAGGAACTCAGCGGCCGGATCCTGAATTTCGATCAGGGGGAGTTTGTCAAGGGCACGCGTACCAGCATGAGCGACCAGGGGTTCGCGTATATTCCGAAATCCTGCGAAACCGAGGCGTGCAAAGTGCATGTCGCCATTCACGGGTGCCTGCAGTACGCGGAGAACATGGGTGACAAATTTTATACCGGCACCGGCTACAATGAAATAGCCGACACCAATAAGATCATCGTGTTGTATCCGCAAACCAAGGTCAGCAAGCCGATGAATCCAAAGGGCTGCTGGGACTTTTGGGGCTACTCCGATGAAAATCCGAAGGTGCCCGTATTCTATACCAAAGACGCTCCGCAAATGTCTGCCATCATGGCGATGGTCAGGCGTCTCGGTGAGCCGCGGCCGCCGGCCTATTGATTGCACCGCGGCCTGCTGCCAACAAAGTGGAGACCAGAACCCACTTAAAAAAAACGGGGCGAAAATCGAAACGCCTTCCGCTGGAAAATTGAGGAGATGACAAATGACAACGAATTTCAACATTGCTGCTTATGGCGAAGGTATTTTATACCCAACAACCCTTGCAGCAAATATGGCCGCGATACAACAAGCGGGTTGGACCAGTTTGATGGTGAGCCTGTTCCAGGTAGACAGTACCGGCGACATTACGTTTAATGGTACCACGATCATCTCCAACGGCAGCTATCAGGGCGATGGCGCTTGGCCCGGCCAGCTGGCAGACTTAAAAAGCGGCGGAACCATCACGACGTTGTTGGCGACGTTTGGCGGCTGGGATAGCGCATTCCAGAATATTCAAAATATTTATGCCAACAACAATAATTCGTTTGCAGGTACCACGCTGCAAGCAAATTGTGCGGTTTTTAAACAGACATTCCCCGCCTTCGACTTGATCGATATGGATGTGGAATACCCTGATGGGACCCCTGCCAATGCCTGCGCCTGCTTTGTGGCATTCTGCGAGATGTGGATTGAGGCCGGCTACGGCCTGACTTTCTGTCCTTATGAGGCGATGTCATTTTGGACTGATGCACTGAAGGCGATTGAGAATATGCACCCCGGAGCCGTGAAATGGTGGAACCTTCAGTGTTATGCCGGAGGGGCTGGCAACAACCCCGCTACGTGGGCAACAGCGATCACCGAAGCATTGCCTGATTTTAATACCAACGGCTATATCCTTGCCAGTGACTGGACACGATTTTACTCCCCACCCTGGGAAGGTGACTGTCCACCGGCCGTCGCGACATTGCTTTCCAACTTCGCCGGACAACCCTGTGTCGGCGGTGGCTTCATATGGACGATCGACCAGATAATCAACTATGCGGCCGACACCCAACAAAATCCCGACTCAAACAATTGTGGCGACGTCGGAATGACTGACTATGTGAATGCCATTATCAATGGTCTGAACGTGGTCGGGGTGTAAAGCGGTCAGTACCGGTTGCCGCACCCGGGGCTCGATCCGACCGGCCGACCCCTTGGGTGCCTATGCGGACGCGCCGAAACCGCCCAACAACCACCTTCGCGCGAAGCGGCAGGGCTGTCTGGAGACAAGGAAGTCTCCGCAGCGCCGCGCGTTTTCGCGCGGAAGGACGCATGCAGTTCGTCGTCCGGTATTGTATTGCGCCGCGTAACGGTTGTATTGCGCCGCCACTGGAGCGCCGCCACCCGGCCTATGCTATCGCCCGTGGCGTCCGGGTCACGCCGGACCGCCGCGCCAGTGATTGATCCTTGCAATCGTTCGCGTGGAGCAACCCCATGTCCCAATCGATTTGTGCCATTACCTCGATCGCCGGCCCTGCTGAGGGCTACACCTTCGTCCTCGCCGCCGCCGGCAACGGATTCACCGCCGGTGAGATTCAGCCGACCACCACCGCCAGCCCGATCGTCTATAGCTCGGCCTTTCCCAGCAACATCCAGGCCGCCAGGGCAAAGAATACCTGCTTCTGCTTCCTGCCCAACCTCTCTACACCTACGATCCGAGCCAGGGCAGCTCTGCAGGCTGGCAGTATCAGACGCTGCCGGCGGCCCCCCAGGGGATGATCGCCGACCAGAACATGAACGTGCTGGCGCAATGCGGCGAGAATGCGGTCTATTTCGCGAGCATCGTACCCGCGGGCGGGATGCCGGCGGCCGCGGTGCTGGTCCCCGCCAGCGGGGGTTCCGATACCAAGCCGATCACCTTCAAGACGATCGCGGAGATCGTGTTCAAGCTGGTCGTCAATGAAATGGAGACCACCGGCGCGGCCGGATGAGTCACTGAGCGGGCGATGCGTCGGGGCATTGGTGCCGGTGCCGCGGGTGGGTTTCGATCATCGTTGCGTTCACCCGCGGGGACAGCATGAAGAACACCGCCGACCCGTCCCGCCGCGGCGCGGGTGGACCGCAATACCGGCCTTGATCATCGTTATTGTATCCCGCCGCCGATCTATTGTAGGGCGCCGCTGGCCGGGGGCCTGGCCGACGGCCTAGACTGGCACCATGATCGCGATGAGCAAACCATTGTCCAAGCTCGCCCTGATTGCCGCGCTGCTCGCCTTCGTCGCGGGGGTCGCCGTCATCACGGATAGCGTCGCGAGCTATGCCGTCGCGCTGGCCGGCGTCCGCGACGCCGGCGCTGACCCGGATAACGTCTATCGCTTTTCATTCATGCTGATGCTGGTATTCATTCTGCTGACCACCCTGCCGTTGCTGATGATCATTGCCTATCGCGGACTCCAGGCCGGGACCCTGAGCGCCAAGGTGCGGGCCAGCCTGTCGCTCTGCGCCCTGGATGACAGTCAAGTACAGGAGCGGGTGCTGGAATACGAGAGCAGCAACAGCCTGGGTGCCCTCTTTCTCCCCGCGACCGTCAATCTGCTGCTGCTCTACATGGTCTGGGACAGCGCCATCTTTCCCTGCGGGGTGCCCGGCGTCATCGCTCTGATGCTGACCGAGCCTCATGGCTTCAGCCTCGGCCTGTTGTTTTCCAGGTCCGCCGCGCAGCTCACGCCCCTGACCTGGACCCTGCTCGGGGCCTATTTCTACAGCGTAAGCCTCATCATGCAGCGCTGGATGCTCGCCGACCTGACCACCAATGTGATCTGGAAGATCAACGTGCGCCTGGTCGTGACCTTCGTCCTGGGCCTCTTGCTGATGAGTCTGGCGAGCGGCCCCGACCGGGCGCTGCACCCGTTCGGGGCCTCGCTGGCGGGTCTTGCCTTCCTGACCGGCATCGTCCCGGATCTGTTCCTGCGCTGGGTCAGCCAGCAGGTCCAGCGGCTCGGCGGGATCGATGCCGAGGGCGACGGGCGCCTCTTCGCCCGCTCCGAACTGCAGGATAAGGTCGACGGCCTGAGCTTTTGGCAGGTCGACCGGTTGGCCGAGGAGGGCATCGAGAGCATCCAGGACCTCGCCATGAAGGACCTCCCCTCACTGCTGATCAAGACCCGCTTCGACCCGTCGCTGCTGTTCAACTGGGTCGACCGGGCACTGCTCTGCCAACAGGTCGACGACGACCTCGAGCGCTTCAAGCGCGCCCACTGCTATACCGCCACCGACCTCATGGCCCTGGTCGCGGACGGGGGCGGGGAGGATCTCCTGCTGCGCTCGCTGGCCGATGCGGCCCCCGCCGCGCCGGCGGCGGGGGAGGGCCAGTCGGCGGCGACCCCGCTCACCGCGCCCATCATCGCCAACATCATCGCCGGGCTCGCCAACGGGCCGAACCTGCGCTACCTGACGAACTACCGGGCCAACGTCAACGCAGGCCCGGCCGCGGTCATGGCCCCGCTGCCAGCTCCGGGGTTGCGGCGCGCCGCCTAAATCTTGCAGCCGTCCGATAGCGGGGCGCGCGATCACTCTCCATACTTCCACAATTACTCATCCAACCCGCAGACAACCGGAAACCCCCGATGCATACCAGGCTCATGACAACCGTCGTCCTCGGCACCCTGCTGGCCACCGCCACGAGCACCCGCGCCGAAACCCAGTACAACAACTATGTCGAGTTCGACCTCAATGGCGTCACCGCCTTCAACTTCGTCGAATCCAGTAACAGCATCACCAGTGGCCAGCCCTACGGCGGCACCACCAGCGGCGTCAACGACGAGCAGGGCTGGATCGACATCAAGGCCGGGCGACAAGGCAGTGCCGCGGTTGCGCAATGGTTCGCCGGGCAGGTCGGCGCCGGTCAGACCGCGGTCTGTGACAGCACAGGCAACCTGCCGGAGGAACTCAACTTCGCCGTCTCCGGCACCTTGACGTTCACCTTGTCGACCAACCAGACCTATGTCTGCGGCAATCTGGTGATCGGCCAGGGGCACTTTACCGGCGTCAACAATTGGTGGATCGGCGGACCGAATATGCAGGGGGCGCACGTATCGGTCAGCGGCGCGGTGATGCAAAGCTGCAACCTCGAAGGGGGAAAACTCCCCTTGCCGGCGCATGTTGTGTTCACACCCGAGACGCCCTGCAGCAACACTTTCAGCATCGGTATCTTGTCGATGTAGGCAGCGCGTGACGTTGCTCACGGCCGACGACCGCTGCGGCAACAACACCGCTCGGTGCAGCGGCGATCCAGTCCCACACGGGCCCTTTCATTGCACCGCGATGCGCCCGTCTCACCAGAGGAAATGACTCATGACAACCCCGACCTATGATATGTATCGTCAGACCTTTGCCCTGTCCCTGATCTCCAATCGGGGCATGGACCTCAGCGGTACCCAGCAGGCCCTGCTCGATCAACTGCAATTGGAACTGTCCGCCTTTATTGCGGTGAACCAGCAGACCCCGACCCCGCTCACCCCCAGCGCCGACTTCGTGCAACAGTACGGTGACTGGGAGTTGATCTGGGGCCCGGCCGGCACGGCCGGGACCTCCGGCAGTTGGCAGGTTCTCAACAACGCCATGTACGTGGCCTATTGCCCGGCGGCGCTCCTGCCGGGCAGTACGGCGGCGAGCCCGGTCTATGTGGTAGCGATCGCGGCGACCAATCCCGCCTCGGCCTACGACTGGGTGGTGGAGGACGTCTATGTCAAGGACACCGTCGCCTTCACTGGTTGGGATCCGCTGACCACGCCCTACACGAAGGCCAAGCCCAATGCCACCACGCCCCTGATCGCGATGGGGACCGCCATCGGTGTCGGCCAACTGCTCGCCCTGACCGCCCCGGCCACGGCGGCCGGGGCCGGGCAGTCGCTCCAGCAGTTGCTGGCGGGGTTGACTCCGGACCCGGCGGCGACCATCGTCTTCTGCGGCCACAGCCTGGCCGGGGCCTTGGCGCCGACGCTGGCCCTGTATCTGACGAACCAGAACACGCTGGGCGCGTTCGGCCGGGCGCTGGTCTACCCGACCGCGGGCCCGAGCCCCGGCAACGCCGCCTTCGCCACCCTCTTTGGGGCGAGTTTCAAGCCGATCACCGGCAGTCCGGCGACGTATCAGGCCTGGAACCAGGACCTGTGCAATAGCCTCGACGTCGTACCGCACGCCTGGCTCGAGAAGACGCTTGGGCAGATCCCGACCCTGTACAACAATACGCTGCTCAATTGCCCCCGGGGGATCCTGGCCGCCGTAGCGGCGGCCAAGCGGGCCTCGCACGCGTCGGGGATCGCCTATACCCCCATCCAGAATGTCTGGCTGACCGGTACGACCTACACCGGCGGTCAGTTGGTGGTGCCGCCGACGACGGACGAGCAGTTCCTGCTCCAGTTGGTCCAACAGCATATGACCGCCTATTGGAGCGGACCGAACCAACAGCCGGGGCTGATCCTGGCGGGTGATCTGCCGCAGGTCACGGTGCCGCTCTTGCCCGGCGTCACCCAGATTGGCCAGGCGGCCCTGCTCGCGGCCGCGGAGCAGTCGCTAAGTGCCGTGTCCAAGAAGGTCGGCTGACCTCGCCCGGGCGGGGGCCGGTAGGGTCCCCGCCCATCTGGACCACGACCGTTTGGCGGGCCTGCACACTGACCGACAGGAGGGGTGTTTCAAGTACAAATAGTGGAATATGATTTCGAGACGGCCTATGGGGGTGGGCCCCTGTCGCCGACCGCGTTGGATCTCCTGGCGGCGCGCATCATTGCCGAGCCGAAGACCCGCGCCAAATTCATCGACGATTATGGCAGTGGGGCGAGCCCGGGCACCATCAATGCCGGCAACTGGCAGTCCTCCGCCTGCGCCTTGTCAAATCTCGACCCACAATCCTTTGCCGCTTGTTGTGCCGGGATTCCCCAGTAAATTGTCTGATGGCGGTGCAGCATGTCCAGGAGCCCGGATGGTCCCCGACGGCCACCATGGGCACCACCCTTGGTCAACATGCCGCCGATAATGCCATCAGCGTCGGCTTTCCGCCCGGGGTCAATGTCTGGCTGGACCTGGAGGGGATCAACGCCGGGGCCTCGGCCCAAGCGGTCTCTGACTACTGTTCGGCCTGGTATACGGCGGTGAATAACTCAGGCTTTGTGCCCGGCCAGTACGTCGGGGCGAATGCGATCCTGGACAGCCGGCAACTCTATGACCTGCCGTTTGAGCATTACTGGCAGTCCGAGAGCGAGGTACCGCCGGTGGCGGTGCGCAGTTATCAGATGGTGCAATCCTTCGTTGGGCAGCCCGTCAATGGCATCGGCATCGATCGGGATATCACCTACATCGATGACGAGGGTGGCGTGCCGCAATGGCTCCAACCGGGTTAACCCCACCCGCTGCCCAGGTTCCCATGCACCGCGTAGGAACCCGGTCGGGGCGCGCCGCGTCCGGGTCGCACCGCGGCGGGGTGCAGCTGCATTCCCACGCGGCGCGTGGGAACAAGAGCATATGGCATCCCTGCCGATACCCATCCTCTTCGGATTGGCTAGAACATCGCGCTCTTGAAGTTTGCGATGGATGAGGCAGAAAGATCATTCGGAAGAATGATTTGGCTGTTCGTCACGTAATAGGGCTCTGAGTTGCCGTCGGAAACAAACGAGGTACCCCCCGAATCTTGTCGAAGCTGTATTTGCAGCTCTTCATCGCCATCCATGAGATCGAGTTCCCCCTCGTTGTCAAAGCTGCTTTGGAGGTCATAGATCGAGAGAGGGGGGGTGGGGTTGTTGACAACAGTGGGGTCTGGGGTGTTACCGAAATTATTGGGATCGAAGTCATCACCAGCCTCTGAAGCACTTGTGGCGTCACCTCCGCCATCTGCGGCTACATTACCCGCGGCGTCCGCGGACCCATCGGCGGCGGAATCCGCTACCCCATCGCCGACGACATCGGTCACGACCGCAGCATCACCCGTGCCGTCGGTGAGAACGCCGACGACAACGATCACGGCAAACAGCACTAATCCCTCAACCAGCCAATGCATCCATCCCGTGGATGTGTCATTGACATTGGGTATCAATGAAATGGGTTGTGGTGAGTTGCCGCTGGCGGGCAGGGTATAGAGGTCCAGTCCGGTCGCGCCGTAATTTACCAGCAGATGATAATTGGCATCGGCAAACAGGCTGTAGGGGGAGCCTGACAGGGTCCCATTCGCGAGGGTATAGCTGTAACCGGTGTTCGGGTCCAGGGCATAGAGGCTGCCCGGCGTCGTGTTGGTCGCACTGGATGAATTGGGAACGGTGCCTACCACCAAGGCCCCGTTGCCGAAGTTGCCTTCATAGGTGTAGCCTTGAGGATTGGCTATCCCCGCCATGGATAGGATCAGCAGATTGTTGTTGGCGGCATTCCAGATCGTTGTACCCGTGCCTTGCAGGTTGTTGAACGCCTGCGCCACGACCTCGGTCTGGCTGGCGATATAGATCGTCTGATTTTGTTGGTCGACCACGGTGGCTACCGTATTTTCGACGCTCCCGAGCATCCCCAAGGCATTCGGCAGCACCCCATTGTTCGCGGTGGACAGGGGGAAATAGAAGGAGCCATTTTGATTGTTTAGGGTCAAGCCCGAGACGATCAAGAATACAGGGGTGGTGAGGACGAGTTGGCCATTGTTGTTAATGATGCTAACAATGGTAGAGGCGACTTCTGCGGAATAGACCAAAGACGAGGAGGCGGTGGTGCCATCCGGCAAGGCGCAGGTTGCGGTGATGGTCACCATGATATCCGAGCTGGTTTCCTGGTAACTGCCGGCGGGGACATATAGGTAAATATATCACCATTGTCCCCGGCCACAAACAGCAGATTCAGTGAGGCATAATAATATAGGCTGGCAATCGCCGAATCCATGGTGCCGATCTTGCCCTGGCAGACGAGATTCGCGCTGGTAAAGTCCTCTCCCGCCGCTGCCGGTGTGAGGGTGTAGAGCCAGATATTCTTTCCGGTGGAGCCGGAGACAAAGTAGTAGGGCGGGTCTTGATTGATCCACCCGGCCTGTGGGTTCAGTACGAAGCAGAGGGCCGAGTTCGAGCTGCCGTTGGCGTCGATATCATAAGGAAACGGAATGGGGCTTTGATAGTTGACGCTATTGCTGTCGGCATTAGTGCCGGTGGGTTGCAGTTGTCCGCCGCCAAGTCCATTACTGGTGTTGGAAATGACAAAGGTGACATCTTTGTAGGTGCCTGCCGTCGGGGCAAAGGCCTGAACGGTTTGGTTGTAGGGGAAGTCGATGGCGGTACCCATAATGGATCTCCGGTGTTTGCAAATGGCTGTTGATGATCGATGACATTGCAGTCTGGTTCCCACGCGCCGCGTGGGAACCCGGTCGGGGCGCGCCGCGCCCGGCTCGCACCGCGGCGCGGTGCAGTTGCGTTCCCACGCGGCGCGTGGGAACGAGAGGATATGGCATCCCTGCCGATGCCGATCAGGCCCGGTTCCTGCTAGAGACCGTAAATGCTCTTAAGCGCGGTGATGAGGTTGGCAGGTGTATCTTCTGGTATGTCCAGGACATTACCATCGATGTAATATGGATAAGAAAGGCCATCATCATCATCGATATAGAAGGTGCCCCCCCAATCTTCCGAGAGATTCCCACTCACACTCTCACCATCAACCGATCCCGTGACAGAGCCATCGGAGCCAATTTGGATGGAATCCGAGTTGCTGCTTGCGGCGTCGCCATCGCCCTCATTCCCAACAGCGCCATCACCTTCGGCATCACCTCCGCCATCTGCGACTACGTCACCACCGCCATCGGCTACCGCATCACCCGCGGCGCTCGCGGCCCCATCGCTTGCTACCTCATCAGCTACGACATCGGTAATGACCGCAGCATCACCCGCACCGTCGGTGAGAACGCTGGCAACCAGCAGGACTGCAAAAACCACCAAGCCATCAACCAGCCAATACAACCAGCCAGGTGGGGGGGTCACATTGGGTATCAACGCAATGGGTTCCTGTGCGCTGTCGTCGGTGGGCAGGGTGTAGAGGTCCAGTCCGGTGGAGCCGTAATTCACCAGTAGATGATAATTGGCATCGGCAAACAGGCTGTAGGGGGAGCCCGACAGGGTCGCATCCGCCAGGGTATAGCTGTAGGCGGTGATCGGGTCCAGGGCATAGAGGCTGCCCGGCGTGGTGTTCGACGCGCTGGACGTATTGGAAACGGTGCCGACCACCAAGGCCCCGTTGCCGAAGTTGCCGTTATAGGTATAGCCTTGCGGATTCATGATCCCCGCCATGGAGAGGATCAGCTGATTGTTGTCGGACGCACTCCAGATCGACGTACCCGCTGCTTGCAGGTTGCTGAACGGCAGCGCCACGACCTCGCTCTGGCTGGCGATATAGATCGTCTGACTTGGTTGGTCGACCACGGTGGCCACGGTATTCGTGGCGCTCCCGAGCATCCCCAGGGCATTCGGCAGCACCCCATTGTTCGCGGTGGACAGCGGGAAATAGAACGAGCCATTCTGTTTGGCGATACTCAAGCCCGAGACGATCAGGAACACGGGGGTGATCAGGGCGAGCTCGCTATTATTGTTGGTGATGTCAACTATGGTGGATGCGACATCCGAGGAATAGACCAGGGACGAGCTGGAGGTGGCGCCATTGGGGGAGGAACAGGTGGCGGAGATGGTCACCATGATATCCGAGCTGCTGTTTTGGTAGCTGCCGGCGGGGACATACTGGCCGTATTTATTGGTCGCATTCACCGATGAGTTACTGCCTGAGATCAGCTTCAGGTTGCCGTTATCATTGCTGATATCACCGATGCTCCCGACCTCCGCGGCGGTGAACGTGAGCGACGAGGACCCGGTTTGGCCGGAGGCGTTCGTACACTGGGCGCTCAGCGTGATGGAGATTGCGGAACTGCTCCCTTGATAGCTGCCGGCCGGTATATATTGCCCATATTGATTGGTGGCATTCGTCGTCGTCGGCGTCGTGGTGGAGTTATAGAAGAAGCAGATGGACACGGCGCAGCCGGTGGGGCTGTCATAGTTGGTATTGCTGCCTTGATGGGTGAAACTCGGCGCGCCGTTGCTCCAGGATACCGTATAGGTGTCAATGTCGCCATTGTCGCCGGCCGCAAACAGCAGGTTCAGTGAGGCATAATAGTAAAGACTGGCGATCGCCGAATTCATGCTGCCGATCTTGCCTTGGCAGACGATGTTCTGTTTGGTAAAGTCATCCCCCCCCGCAGCCGGTGTGAGGGTATACAGCCAGATATTTCCTGCGGTGGAGCCTGAGACAAAATAGTAGGGCGGCGCTTGATTGATCCACCCCCCCTGCGGGTTCGGCACGAAACACAGGGCCGAGTTCGAGCTGCCCTCGGCGTCGATATTATAGGGAAACGGCGTGGGGCTTTGATAATTGACGCTACTGTTGCTGCCGGTGCCGGTGGGCTGAAGTTGTCCGCCGCCCAGTCCATTGCTGGTGTTGCACAGGACAAAGGTGACATTCTTGTAGGTGCCGGATGTCGGTGCAAAGGCCTGCACGGTTTGGTTGTAGGGGAAGTCGATGGCGGTACCCATGATGGCTCTCCGGGGTGTGCGAATGGTGCTTGATGAGCGATGAGGTTCTACTGCCGGCCTGCCGACACCAACATCCGTGCTGAAGCAGCCCAGGCGCAATACAAGTAACAAATGCCGGGGCGGAATGCAATCGCGTCAACCAGGCATCGGTTTGCGTCATCACCCGGCCGGCCCTGGTCGTCACCGCGGCCATCATCGGTCGTGGCCTTCATCGGTCCGCCGTGCATAAGCCCAAGAATATCTTTGAAGATCTTGGTCGCCGCCAGGGCCTTAAGCCGCAGCCGACGGGCTCCTGACGACCGGTAGGATGAACACGTAAAGGGGGTTCACCGGCTCCTGCGCGGCGGTTGAGATTGTATTGCGCCGACATTTTATTGTACTGCGCCGATGCGGTGAGCCGGTCAAGGCGGCCGTGGCCGAGGGTTGCGCCCGAACTGGACGTGCCCGCGCCTTGAGCAGCACCGGTCACAGCTTGGGCTCGGCCTTTAGTACCCTCGCGGTGCCGGTCAGCGGCGATCCCACCACCGCCGGGCCGACGCTCGACGTTGCCCATTGCCGGTCGACCTGATCGAGGCCGGGGCTGCCTGCTGTCATGATCGCCTTCCAAGCCGTTGGGCAGGTCCCGCCCCGCGGCGGCACGCTGCAATGAATAGTCGGCGCGATACAATATCGGACCCGCGGGGGCTATGACGGTCGGCAGGGTAAAGATACTGTATCGGTGCCACGCGGGAGCCCACGCGAGCGCGCGGCGTACGACACCCATCCGTGTTAGACCAGCCGCCGTGAGTCGCCGATGAACCACCTCAAGTCAGCCCCCATTCGCCCACACCCGCTGAGCCCGGCGGTTGGCCTGTTGCTGGCGGCCGCCACGGCGGCGAACGCCCAAACCTGGCCATCCGTGCAAGGGGTTTGCGGCGACGCGGACCTCTCCGGATTGGCGGCCCGGGTCTATGTCGCCGACCCGGGCAAGGACCGCGACGGGTGCGGCAGTACCTTCGCGGACCCCTGCGCGACCATCGCCGTCGGCATTGCCCGGTGCGCCGGTCGGGATCGCTGCGGCGTGCTGGTCGGCTACGGGGTCTACCGGCTCAGCGCGCCCATCGCCCTGGCCGATGGGGTCGGCGTCTACGGCGGGTGCCTGCCGCCCAACCAGGCCGATCCCCGCTATACCTCGGTCATCCTGGCACCGCCCCAGCCTCCAGACCGCCCGGACCAGGCCCCGTCCGTCCGTGTGATCGCGATCACGGCGAGGGGCATCAAGCAACCGACCCTGCTCTATGGGTTCCAGGTCTTCGGCAGCGATTGGCGAATCGACCAACCCAACGTGATGCAGGCGAGCCCCGCGACCACGGCGATGTCCGTTTACGCGAGCCCGGGGTTGGTCCTCGACCAGGTTCAACTGATCGGCGCCCAAGGCGGCAACGGGATCGCGGGCAGGAGCGCCGATGGGAGCGGGTGCGGGGGCCAGTGCGGCGGCGCCGACGCCAGCCAGTGCGGCAGCGGCGGGCAGGCCTCCCCCGACGTCTGGGGCCGGATGACCTGGTCCGTTTGGCAGCCCAGCCGGGGCACCGACGGCGCGGCGGCCCCCGACTGTCCCGACCACGGCGCTCGGGGCGGCCAACAGGGTGGCCCGTCCTTCGCGTTATTGCTGTGGGATTCGTCCATCGTCGCGCGGCGGCTCACGGTCTGTGGGGGCCGCGGCGGCCCCGGCGGTGGGGGCGGTAACGGCGGGACTGGCCCGGGGGGTGGGGCCGGCGGGGGCAACGGCGGCCCCGCAGTTGGCGTGGCGCTGGTGGGCGATAGCCGACTCGGGGGCGAGGATATCGTCGATTTCGCGGGTGTGGGCGGCACCGGTGGTCAGGGCGGCGCGGCGGGCGCGGGTGGCGGTGCCCGCGGACAGGACGGCGAGACCGGCGGGGTCGCCGCCACGCACCGCTATTGAACCAGGGGCGCGCGTCGGTCAGTACCCCCGCACGCCCATGCTTACTCACCGGAGGCTCCATCATGCACCCGAACACCCAGCAGCCCCGCCCGCCGCGCGCCGCGCCGCGCGCCTTACTCGCGGCGATCCTCGCCCTGGTCTGGGCGCAGTGGACCGCGGCCGAGTGCCGGTTACCGCCCGCGCAACCCGGCACCGACGACGCGGGCAAGGACCTGCGCGACACCAATTTCTCCGGCGCACGGCTGACCGGCGCCGACTTCGCCGGGGCGCGGCTCGACGGCACGTCCTTCAAGGGTGCCGACCTGACCGGTGCCGATTTCAGCGGCGCGCACCTCGGGGTGAGCGGCCGGTCGCGCGGGGCGAGCCTGACCCTGGCGAACCTGACCGGCGCCTGCTTCCAGGGGGCACTACTCGACCAGACCGAGTTTGAATTTGCCGATCTCACCTGTGCCGCGTTCACGCAGACCTCGATCCGCAACGCGGTCTTCGGACCCCGGATCCGGGCGGCCGACCCGGCCGGCCCCTGCCGGACCAGCTTCGCCGGGACCGAGATGAACTGCGAATTCATGAGCCAGTGGCGGGACCTGGATCTCACCCTGGCCCGCCTCGGCGCCTGCAAAAATTTGGGATACAAGGACTTCTCCGGCGCGCACATGAACGGGGTCGACTTCCGCGGCCTCCGGACCCTGTACTCCCGCTGGCGGGGAGCGCAACTGCGCGGCACCGACTTCTCCGGCGCCGCACTCTCCAGCGCCGCTGGGGGCACCGACTTATTCGGCGCCGACCTGAGTCAGGCACGGCTCGTCAACGCGCAGCTCGACTATGCGAACCTGAACCAGGTCAAATTGACGGGGGCCGACGCCAGTGGCGCGAGCCTGATTGGCGCGCGGTTGGGCGGTGCCGCCATGTCCGGCATCAAACTGGCCGGGGCCGATCTGTCGGGTGCGATGTTGTCCGGTAGGCCAGGCCCGGATACGGGGGATCCCTTCCTGCCGCCGGCGGACCTGTCGTTCGCCTATATGCCCGACGCGGTGCTCACCGGCGCCCGGTTGGCCCGGGTCGATCTGTCTCGCGCCGATCTCGTCGGCGCGCGGGCGGACAACGCCGACATGCTGGGGATCAACCTCAACGCGGCCAATCTGCTGGGCGTCAATCTGGCCAGTGCTCGGTTGGTGGGGGCGCGGCTCGATTCGTCCGTTCTGATCAGCGCCAACCTGGCCGGTGCTGACGCGGCCGCGGTCTTCCTGGCCAACACCTGCCTGCAGGGGGCCGATCTCACCGACGCGCAGCTGGCGGGGGCGAATCTCACCAGCACGGCGATTGCGCTGCAGGACGGGGTCCCGCTGTTCCAACTCGCCGCCGGGTTGGCCGCGGACCTGGACCGGCGGCGTCTCAGCGCGGCACTGGACGCGGCTTTCGCCGCCAACAATTACCCGCTGCCGTCGTGCCCCCATCCGGCGATTACGGTGGTCGCGGCGGGTGCCGAATGGGAACTGGCGGCGCCGTTTGCGACGCCCGGCAGCAATGCACTGCGCTACACCGGCTATACGCTGCTCGCCAAGACCGGGACCATCGTGGTTTACGGGACCGAGCTCACCCTGGTCCGCGTCGACCCGCAGGGGGTGCCGAGCCGGGTGCAGATCCCGGTCCAGCCGACCCGGATCGACCCTAAGAGCTTCGACAACGACACCATCATGCCCAACGGCCGCACCTTCGGTGTCGATGTGCGCGATGGCGTCGGGTGGGAAGACATGATGACGGCGCAGGACAAGGGCATCGGGTGGGACGCCATCCAGACCGAGCCCGATGACATCCCCAGTCCCGAGCGCCGGTGCCCGCCCAAGGGGCCGACGGGCGCCCCCGGGCCGGCGGCCGCCCCCGCCGACCACCAAGAGACACCATGAGGTCACGCTGAAGCGAAAGCCGCCGGCGCGGCCGGCTGAACCATGGCGCGAGCGCCGCACCGCACGCCGTTTGTCGGATATGATGTGAGCGTGGCGGGGCGCCAGGGTCGGCACCGGGCAGGGATGGCGGCGCGGTGTTCGGTCCGCACAGCGGACCAAACGTCGCCCACCCGCACCAGGATTTGTCGATCCCTGTCGACCGGCGCCCCCCGGATGGCCGCCTTGGTGCTATGGTCAGTGTGCCACCCCCGGCAGCCCGGGCGCGGGACCTCGAGTCCCGCCCGGGCGCTGCACCAACGCGATTGGAGTGCGCCATGTTGCTCACCGCCTTCCTGTCCGCCTTGCCCTGTATTACGGGATCGAGTAACGAGTCACGAACAAGTTAAACACAACCGCATCGTTGTCGTTGTCGTGATCGTAATCGGAGAAGCGATGCAACTTGGGGTGCGAGAGAATCAGGGGGTGCTACGATAACCTCGATTACGACAACGACAACGACAACGACAACGACAACGACAACGACGCGACAAGCATCCCCTAGTGCCACGCATCCGCCGGATCATCGCGCCCTTGCCCGCGTTCTTGTACCTCATCATCGGCGCTCTGCTGCTGGTCCCGGCCCGGTCGGGGGCAGACACCCCGGCCACCCTGTCCCTGGCCTTGCAGACCCTGCCGGCACCGGTCCACTCCTGGGAGGAGGCCGCCCGCCGCTGGCGCGGCGGCGGCCTGCCGCCGCCCCAGACCGACATCCACCTGGGCTTCCAACCCCAACCGCGCTATTTCGCCGCCCCGCCGCCCGGCCGCCCCGGGGCGGACCGTCCAGCGCCGGCGGCCGGGCAGGGACCGATCCTGAAGCTCACCGCGGCCAATCTGGACCTGGTCGAACTGGTCTATCTGGCCGCGGACGGCACCCTGGCGGCACCGCGTCAACGCACCGGCGACACCCTGCCCCTGTCCGAGCGCGACCTGGCGACCACCATGCAGGCCTTTCGCCTCGATCCCCGCCTCATCACCGACCATGCCCTGCTGCTGCGCGTGACCACCACCGGCAACCTCAGCCTGGTCCCCCGGCTGCTGGACGTCCCGTCCTTCGCGACCGAGCAGGCGCGCACCTTCCTCACCGGCGGGATGCTGCTGGCCCTGGCGACCCTGTTCAGCCTGGTCTATGGACCCTGGCAGTGGCGCCGGACCTCCACCCTGGGACGCATCGCCCTAGCCTATCTGATCACGACCTGCCTGAGTGCGATCCCGATCGTGGCCCGCCCCTGGCTGCCGCAGTTGGCGAGCCTCGCGGTGGCCTGGTTCTGGCAATTCAACCTGCTGCTCCAGTCGCTCATGCTGGTCGCGGTCCTGATCGTGGGCGGGCGCATCCTGCGTGAGGTCCCGGAGCAGACCCGCCGCATGCAGCAGGCGGAACACGAGCGCGTCAGACTGGCGGCCGTCGCCGACAAGTTCAGCGGCCTGCTGCAGGTGGTGTCCCACGAGGTCCGCAACCCCGCGTCCTCCCTGCGCCTGCTCGCCGGCAATCTGCGCCGCGGTCTGCTTTCCAACACCGAGGCGGCCGACGACCTGACCCACCTCTCCAACCACCTCGTCGACATCGTGCAGAGTCTCCAGGCCCAACGCGCCGCCTTCGCGACGGGCGACGCGGCGGACTTCCACTACGACCTGCACGCCAAGGTCGAACAGGTGCAGGGCGCCCTGGGCGGACACCTGGACCTTGCCCGTCTGGACCTGGCCATCGCCGCCGCACCGGACCTCGGGTGCCACCTCATCGATGCCCCGCGCCTGGTGCTGATCTTAGGCAACCTCCTGGACAACGCCTTCAAGTACGGCGGGCCGGGCCGCGTCCGGCTGGCGCTGATCAGCACCCCCGGATGCTTTACTATCGACTGCACGGATCAGGGCCCCGGGCTCATGGCGGGCGAGGAGGCGGCAGTCTTCGAGCAGTTCTGGCGCGGGGCCCGCTCCCGTCACATCACCGGCTGGGGCCTCGGCCTGTGGGCCTGCCGCAATGCCGTCGAATCGCTCGGCGGGACCATCGTCTACCGTCCCCAAGCCCCCGCCGGGGCCGGCTTCCATATCAGCGTGGAGCGCCGCCCCACGTTGCCTCCGACCGCGCCTTGAGACCAGCCATGAACGACGTGCCAACGCCCCCTGCCGATCACATCCTGGTAGTGGAGGACGACCCCATCGGCGGCCGCCAGTTGGCGCGCTTCCTGCCCAAGCCGTTCGAGCCGCTGGAACTCGAGGCCCTGCTGGCGGCGGTCCTGCGGCGGCGCCAGCTCATGGCGGAGCGGCTCGCCGCCCCCCAGACCGAGCGGACGCCGGAGCGCTGGCAGGTCTCGACGCACGAGCGTTGCCTGAAGCTCGACGGCACACTGCGTATCCCCCTGAGCGATATCGAGTTGCGGTTCCTGACCTTGCTGCATGACGAGGCCCCGGCGACGGTCGCTCGCGATGCCATTATCCGCACCCTCGGCCGGCCGGAGAATCTGTACACCCGGGCCCGCCTGGACACCGCGATCTCACGTCTGCGTCACAAGATCGCCACCGTCGCCGACCAGCCCGCGCCTTTCACCAGCGTCTACGGCACCGGCTATGTCTGGGTCCAACGCCCGGCCGCTGCGCAGCCGCCGCGGGTCGGCCCTGAGCCAGGTAAGAATTCGTCAGAATTGGTTTGAATCCGTTGGTGGACAACGGATCAGGCCGCTCCTACCGTTATTCGAGGCGGCGACGACCCCCGTCGGTGCGCCGCCGCACCCGGGGGTCGATCGGCCAGTGCGGACGCCCGCGCCACGATTGGCCCTAAGTTTGGGAATTGCTCACACAAAGACACAAAGAACACAAAGAAAAACAGATCATTGAAGGCGTTGGCCCGATCACCGCGCAGGTGACCTCCTCGACCTACATATCGCGTTGAAAATCTTTGTGATCTTTGTGTCTCTGTGTGAGAACTGCTCCTTCTAGGTTGACCGCCCGCAACGCATCCTTACCACGAGACCATCCCCATGAAAGCACCCGCTACCCGCCTGCAACTGCTGTCGATCCTGGCCGGGGCGCTGTGCGCGCTGCCCGCCGACGCGACCCTCATCAGCCGCCCCGGCGGTCTGGTCTACGACAGCGCCCAGGACCTCACCTGGCTGATGGATGCAAATTATGCCGGCGCCACGATGGACTGGGCCGGCGCCAATGCCTGGGCGGCCAGCCTGGTCTACGCCGGACACGACGGGTGGCGCCTGCCCACGCCGGACCCGGATTGCCCCGGCGACTACGACTGCACCGGAGCCGAGTTGGGTCACCTGTTCTACGGCGACCTCGCCCTCGGCCTGGGCGGGACAGCGGATACACCGATTACCGAGTCGCACAACGCCAACTTCGAGCTGTTCACCAACATCGCCGACACCGCCTATTGGACCAATGCGGCGCTGGCCCAGGACACAACCTTTGCCTGGACCTTCGACTACTTCGACGGAAGCCAAATCGCCTACGGCAAGGACCAGCTATACCTCGCCTGGGCGGTGCACGACGGCGACATCCCGGAGCCGGCGACGGCATTGCTCCTGGCGGCCGGCCTGGCCGGCTGGGCAGGCCGACGGCGGCGCGGATGACTGGAGTCCAAGGCTTCAGCCTTGGCGCGGCCTTGATCATCGCTCCGGCCAGCGGCCACCTTCTGGAGTCCAAGGCTTCAGCCTTGGTCCTGGATTCCGCTGCGCTCCATCCAGGCGACGACCGGGCAGCGCCCGTGCCGCCTACCCCAATGCCCAATGCCCAATGCCATCGATCGACAGGAAACCTGAATGAACACGCGCCACTCCCTTCATCCGTCGGCCCGGCACCTCTGCTGCGCCGGACTCGCCGCCGCCCTGGCCGCCCCGGCCGTCGGCGCCGCCGACACCAGGACCGTCACCGCCGATCCCTTCTACGCCAGCCTCCCGGCCGACTGTGGCGGTCCGCCGGTCTTGACCGGCCTGTGCCTGCTCGCAAGCACCAGGCCCGCGGCGACCGGCAACTTCATCGCCGCCCAAGTCGTCCCCGGCAACATCGCGCTCGGGACCCAATACCCCGTGACGCTCAACACCCGCCTGGAACTGCCGCCCGGCAACTACCTGCTCTACCGCAGCAGCGGGCTCGACAGCCGCCACGAACGCCCCTTCACCGTCACCGCCGGCCAGATCACCACCATCAAGACCGCCGCCATCAAGTTCCAGGACACGGCCGGCAGCTACAACAAGCTGCAACACTTCCAGGCCCGCAACACCGTCGGGGCCACCGGCTGCAACGCCGAGATCGGCAACACCGGCGTCATGGCCTATCTGCCGGACAACTACCAGGTCACCCTGGTCCCCACCCGTGACAATGCCGCCCCGCGCTGCGAACCCAGCCGCTTCGTGAGTCGTGTCGTGACCTTCAACCTGATGGCCGGGCAGGGCGCGACCCTGCGCCCCGGCACCGTCACGGACCAGACCCTGGCCGCCGCCAATACCTACCGGCGCGCGAGCGGAGCGGTCTCGCTCACCAATATCGGCCCGCTGCGCCTGGACGTGAGTCAGGTCGGCTTCCTGCCCAGGTTCCGCGCCTATCAGGGCATCCAGAACCCCAGTGCGACCGCCCCCGACGCGCTGGTGCTCTCCGGTGCCCCGCACTTTCACTTCATCATCCCGGTGACGATGAACGCGAGTGCCTCCTGCGGCGTCTCGCTCGCCGTCGGCGGCCTGCCGCGGCACAACCTGATGACCGACTGTGCGTTCGACGCCGCCGGCCGCCTGACCCGCTTCCGGGTCAATGCCGGGGCCTATTACGGCCTGCACAACCTCGCCGCCAAGTCCGCGGTGGCCGCCGTCACGATCAACAGCCCGTTCATCGTCGGCGCCGTCCGCTTCAACCTGAAGGGGAATTGACATGACCAGAAATCTGCTCTTCGCACTGGGGCTCGCGGGCTATGCGGCGGGTGCGGCCGGCGACTATGACTACAACGCCAATACCGGCGCCCTGTCCTATACCTTCTTCAACCTCAGCCCCTACACCAACTGTTCGTTCGTGCCCTATGCCAGCGCGGCCAACCCGGCGGCGCTCAGCGGCTATCTGGGACAGACCGACGGCTGGAATGCGGGCGCGGGCTGGGTGGGCTTTTTCAACTCGCCGCTTGGGGGCAGCCACCACGATACTTACGATTACTATATCTTCTGGGACCAGGAAGACCCGGTAACCAGTGCCGCGCCGACGGTACCCGCCCTCGATACCGGGGATTCGGCGACGACCGTGGAGTTCAGCAGTTCATTCTCCTCCAGCGAG
>Ga0247842_10001696_pt1 | contig 35365 bp, 45 predicted proteins | sample LaCruzMarch2015__3_FD_192411 | JGI IMG/M metagenome (GOLD analysis project Ga0247842, IMG submission 192411) | Freshwater microbial communities from meromictic Lake La Cruz, Castile-La Mancha, Spain - LaCruzMarch2015_19m | ecosystem: Environmental > Aquatic > Freshwater > Lake | place: Spain...
AGAGCATTGATAGTCGTGTAATGCTTGACGAGGACGGCGCTGAAAAATTACTTGGTAAAGGAGATATGCTCTTTGCGAGTGACGCAGGCATTGAACGTTTACAAGGCTTTAGTTCTTAATCTTATGGCAAGAGGACGCATTATTGACGCTGTAATATCGCAAAGCAGAAAGGTGAACAGTGTGAGTGACCAAGCGGCATTATTGTTCACTTGGATACAGGCTCACACTGACGATTACGGGCGCATAGAGGGAGAAAGTGAGGATATTATGTTTCTTGTGGTTCCACGTAGAGGTTGGAACGCAGAGCAGGTTGAGAGTTACCTCAAGGAACTTTGGGAAATTGGTTTGCTTAAGAAGTATCAATGTGAAAATGGCAAAAGATACTTTGAAGTATATGCCTTTAATGAACATCAGATATTCAGATCAGACCGAGGAAGAAAGGAAAAATACCCTATTCCAACCGAGTTTGACAACCAGTGGTATACCACTGACACCCAAGTGGGAAAATTAAGTTCGGAAACTAAGTTAAGTATAAGTAAAGTTAAGTTAAGTAAAGTTAAGGTGAAGTCGAAAGGTGCCACTGGTAAACCAGTGACCACGCACGCAAAGGTTGAGGAAGTTGTTAAAACTATCACACCAAAAGAAAAGGCAGGACAATTCTTTTCAGGTGTTGAGAGCCTTAAAAACAAACAAGATGTTCCTTGGCTCCAAGAGTTCTTAAACGCTATTGCTCAAAAGAATAACAATGTATCTAAGGCTGCAATTTGGAATGAGATCAAAGCGTTTGCGAATTACTGGACGGAATTAACCCATACTGGATTAAAACAGCGTTGGGAATGCCAAAAAACGTTTGAAGTTGAGCGCAGATTGATAACTTGGTTCGCAAGAGCAGGTTTCAAGGACTTTAACTCAACAGGATCCTTTGCAAGGTCGGACAAAGGAAAGAATATTATCGGGTTAGACGAGGACGAAAATGCAAACTAACTACAATCACCAAGAATACGAACAAGAGGCTCAAAACCTCCTAGAACGCTCAAAATGCTATGAGGTGGTACTTTCTACCAAAGACCGCATAAAGTGCGACGCAGACGAATTGTGGCGTGTTGTGGAGGGTATTAAATCGGGTTCGCCTGTGAAGTTAAGGCAAGGATTGTTCAACCCAAGTTTTTACGTCAGTATTGTACTTGACGAAAAAAGGTTTGACGATTTCAAAGACAAAGTGTTTGGAGTGTTGAAGTCAAACAAACAATCACTTGATTATGGAAGTGGAAGTTTGCAAAAACTGCCACAATTCAGATCAATTGCTGATATTTTCTCGGGAACGAACCTGAAAGCGCTGCAAAGTCCTGAACTTAAGCGATTAAACGGCAATGAAAAAACAACTTAAGGATATGGTTGAGGAGTGCTTGCGGAACATTCCCGAGACACGAAACAGTGACATTACGCTTATGATTGAGATTTGGAAACGTTACTTTTCGCAGAAAGTTCGCAAAGGTGCGTCAGGTGAGGAGGGTGTTTGGCTCAAAGACCTATATGAATTGCCACGTGAGGACAACGTAAAGCGTGTCAGAGCAAAACTCAATGCACAGGGAAAGTATTACCCTACTGACTGGAAAGTTGCAAAAGCAAGAGGTATCAAAGAGGACATTTGGCGTCAAGAACTCGGCTATCCAACAAAGGATCAGACCATTCACCCAACAAAAAGCGATAGTTATATGGACGAGCAACGCTCATTCAAAAAACCGCAATTATTCAACAATTAAGCATTACACTATGGACAAAAACACAATAGCAAATCAATTCTTTTTAGAAATCTTTAAGGCAAACAAGCAGTTCGTCTTGGAGGCGTGGAGAGACTGGCAGGACTTTACTGAACAGGCACGCAAAGCAGACGTCAAGAAGTCATACCCTGACGGGTTCAAAGATCTTTTGGTTGAGCGTTTGGAAAAGGAAATTGTTGATAATTCACCGAAAGAATAAGCCCTATGCCGTATAGTAGACCTTACAGGCTAAGTTATCCACACCCTACTACTTGCAATCTTATACGGCTTGCCGTAGAGTATAGATATTAGCAATTAAGGACAAATCGCCTATGAAAAACAAGGTAATAAAGTTCTACCGAGACAGGGTTTACGGCGTAGTAAAGTTCTACGTCAAAGAAACCGAAGTTGCAAAGGCAATCACCACCTTGACTGGTCGTAAGACCATTACCGAGGAGGATATGAAAGCGCTTGAGCAACTAGGGTTCACCTTTGAGGAGGTATTGAACGAAAAGTAATTATTAAAAGGTTCGTTAATCAACAAATCGCCATTATGAAAACAGCACTTAAAGTCCTTATCACACTCGCAGTTGTCGTCGGTTTCCTGTTCTTGGTAAACCACGCAATCAGAGCGCAGGAAGTCGTTGACTGCAATAAACTTGTTGCACAGTCGCAAGAGTTCGCCGAGGCAGGGTTTTATATAACCTCTTGGCAGAAAGATATGTGCGACGCGCACGGTATCAGCATTAACGCACCAGTGAAGTAACGACTATGGCAACAATAGAAGTATCAAAGTGTTGTCTCGCTGACCTTGTGGAGGACTTTAAGGACAATCCACGAGACCACCACGACCCGATAGAGATATACACCTGCGCAAAGTGCAAAAAGGAATGTGAGGTTGAGGAGGTGTGCGAGTTTTGCCTTGGCGAGGGAGAGACAACGACAATGGAAACCGTCTATGCAGGCGAACCGCACCAAGCACCTATTGGGACGCAGAAGTGTATATGTCGCATTGACGACGACGGGGACGACAGGCAAGAGGATTAAAAAAATTAACTTAAAAAATCGCTATGTTTAACAAACAAAATCTCGTTGACGTAGTACACGAGGACGCAGGAGAGCATAACGTTGAAATCAAGGTCGACATTAACGGCAAGGTTCAGGCTCCCGAGTTCCGTATCTCAATTGGAGGACGCGACGTAATTATGGTCAACTCACGGGAGTACCGAAAGAACAAGGTAATGATCCTTGAACTTACAAGGGAAATCTTGCGCCACATTGACGCTGACAGCCTCATTCACGGGATTGCGGCAGTTCACGCGTCAGAAAAGCACGACATTGAGGAGTTGCTTAATGGTTTGGGTGTCGGCGCTTGAGCAAGCGTTCGGTAATCAAGAATAGGCTTATGGAGGGAACACGCATACACATACTCAAGGGGACGGGACGAAACTGCACCTGCGGCGATTGTGCGGTGTTGTACGGGGGTTCCTGCGGCACGACCAAGGACAATGACTTTATGGACAGGGTAGAAAAGGTTGCCCTCAAACTCGGAGCCAAAACCTATATCTGCAAGGCAGACATCAATCGTTTTTTGGAGGGCATACGCCCGATAATCAAGAAACGTTACAAGTGGACGAACGCGCAGTACGACGAGAAATACTATGTGTGGCTCCCATTCCTGTATATGAACGTAGGATACAGAGAGGACAGGGGGAAGCGATACGAGTATTGGGACGCACGCAGGGCGTTCAGACGTGCGCGACTGGGTGTTTTGTGGGACATAGAGCGAGGGTTCAAGGTGAAATAACAAAGAGCGCTTAAATAAAAGGCGCTCTTTTCTTTTATCCACAGGAATAAGGTTTTTATTTTTCCTGCCGTAGGAGTATGCTTTGTAGTATCATTCACTCTATGGCTACTAAGAGCAATAAAACTAAAAAGAGCAAAGTTGTTGAACCTCAAACAAAGGCTAAAACAAAAGAGAAAAAGGACTTTCCAATTCCTGTTAAGAGGAATATAAAGCACGAGAAAGTAATTAAAGAGGTGGTGGAGAATGGTGGAAGTGTGAGTAAGGCTATGAGAAACGTTGGTTACTCTGACGCTTACGCCAAAAACCCTCAAAAACTTAAGAACCTCAAAGGGTTCAAACAATTGCTTGAGTATTATTTGCCCGAGGGTAAGTTGCTTGAGATACACGACAGACAGTTGGACAGTTGGAAACTGCAATCAATGCTGTTTCAAAAGCAGGTTGACGACGAAACCATTTTTGAGCTTATGGAGAGCGTACAGTGCGTGGTTAAAAAGGTCGTTGAGATACCAACGGGCAAGCTCGTGTTCTATATTCAGCCTGATAACCAGTCTCGTAACAAAGCCCTTGAGTTGGGGCTTAAACTGCATAAGCGCCTTACTGACAAGGTTGAGGTCGTTGATAAGACGCCTTACGCACAGCTCTCGGACGCAGAGCTTGCGGAGAGGATCAAAAAGAATAAGAACTTTTTTAAGAAAAAGTAATATACCAAACTTAAACAATAACAAATCGCCTATGAGTTCATACCAAAAACAAACCAAACACCCCATTACTGGCGTCGCAGAACGTGCAGAATGGCTTGACGATTATTTCGGTCAGCACAACTACGGTGTGCGTTTTCCCTCTGACGGCAAGGTGTTCCGAGTAGACGAGTTTAATTGGAGTACCAACCCACAGACACTTGCCTTTGAGGGAGTGTTGAACGTGAGTACCCCAACTGTTGAACAAACAGAGAAAGGAGATCGCTTTGCAAATCCTATGCACGAGGTTGAGCGAGGTGAGGACGGCAAGGTAACAACCACAACCAAGCACGAGGACGGGCGCCAAGACGTCAAAATTGAGGTTACACGGCTTGATCTCAAAGACCCGACACCCGAGGACAAAGCGTCAGCACAGGCGATTGAGGAGGCAATGGCAAAGAAAATCGTTACCGTCGTTGTGATCCACAAGCCAACCAACGAAAGCGTTACATTCTCAAGCCCTTTACCTCTTGTACGGAAACGTGCAGAGGAGGTCGTTAAGGTATACAACAAGCGTCTTGCTGAAAAGATAGGCGTTCAAGGCGCCGAGGCACCTACCTCGGAGTTTTGTGTTGTTGAGTTTGACGCAGGACAGGTAAGAGTAACAAGCCTATGAGAAAAAGGTTTGATTACTTAGTGCTTGATATTTATATGTTCTTTGAAAGTCTTGTTTGGACGATCACTGACTTATTGAGAGCAAGCAGAATGAGACATACCAAGCGTATGCACGACAGGTATAAACCACCTGTTGCCGAGGACACTGACCAAGCCGAGGCTATTATTAGCGGTCAAGATAACAATTAACACAATCGTATGTTTAACAAACAAAATCTCGTTGACGTAGTACACGAGGAAAACGGAGGCTCACGAGCAGGTGCCGAGAGAACTGTTGACCTCGTACTTGAGACAATCAAGGATCAGGTACACGGAGGCGAAAAGGTAAGCCTTGCAGGGTTCGGTATCTTTACCAAAAAGGATATGAAAGCAAAGACTGCTCGTAATCCACGCACAGGTGAGGCGGTGAAGGTTCCTGCTCACAGCAAGGCAAAGTTCACGCCTGCAAAGGGTTTCAAGGAGCTTATTAACAGCAAGTAATTAACCAACAAATCGCTATGTCTGAAACACGCAAGCAAGACCAATACAAAATCTATACGTTGTACAACAACGTTGTGGTTCCTATTGGCAAGAAAGACGGCAAAGAGATAACACGAACTGATCGTGTGCCTCTTGCTATCTTTGACGATAAGAAAGCTCTTGAGACGTACCAAAAGAAATCAGAGTATATAAAACCGTCCTTTGAGGTCGTTGAGGATTGGGTTGAGTTCAAGCCAAGCGCTGATCGGTTCTCATTACCATTTAACCCTGCCCCACTTGTGAGTGGAGAGCCAAACGACAATGGAACTAATTAAACCCCACCACAAGCCGTCAGAGCGTGTTACGCGCAAGAACCTAGCCCGAGCGTATGCAGAGGCTAAAGCGCTTGCCACGTTCCTTGAGGAGGGCAACAAGGCAGGTTTCACGGGAAACTGTAAGTCGGCTGTCGCTATAAGCCACTGTCAGGTGTCCGAGGAACCGCTTGCGATGTTCGCTATCTCAAGTGAGTTGGTTGCAAAAAGTCAGAAGCACACGCGCCAACAGAACGGTAAAAACTTTTACTTCCCTGCTCAAGTGATATTCAACGCCGAAGTGATTGAGGCTATGGACGAGGTTGAACGTCTTGTGCCTAAGCGTGAAATGAAACGCAAGCCAAACAGCCACGAGTATGAGGCGATCCTTACCCGAGAGTATAAGTTCGTTACCAACCTGATTGACGTGCCTGACGCTTGTATGTCGTATCCTGACCGTACCAAAAAGAATACGAGCCGTTACCACACAATCAAGGTGAGGTATCAGATAATGCGCTCACTCTTTGGTTTCAAGTATCTCAAGACAGTTACCGAGGAAGTTGAGGCGCTCAAGGCTCACATATTCCAACACGAGATTGACCACGCTTACGGTATGGATATGTACTTTGGGTATGGTGATCGTAATGATCGCAAGCCCGAGAAACCTTATAAGAACATAGGCTCAACAAAGCCTGTTAACGCTACAAAGCAATGAAACAAATAATGGTTAAAACACACGAGCAGTACACCGTTGCAGAGGGTGCGTTCGTTATGGTTGTGAGCCTTGATCTTACGCAGGCACAGCCTCGTATCACTCTCTCAAAGCCCGATAGTTTCGGAGGGAGTGCAAAGGCACGGGATTATCACTTTGAACTCTCAAACATTGAGGCAGTTGAGGGGTTTGCAAAGTGCGCAATGAAAGCTGTTGAGATCGCCAAGAAGTCAGCAAAAGATAACGGGGTAAAGAACCCTAAAAAGAAATAGGCTTATGTTGCGATATGACTTACGCTTTTGGGACACAAAGAACAAGGTAATGATCCTTGGGGCAGGAATGTCGCCAAATCAGTTGCCTATCGTTCAGCACGAGAATGGACGCCTTGAGGAGTTGCAGGGTGAGTTTGTCCCAATGCTCTGTACATATCAGAAAGCAACTAACGGGCTTATTTGGGAGGGAGACGTTATTGAGTGCGACGTGCCGTACTTTATAGCCCCTGACCTACCACCAACCTTTGTTAAGGCTCGTGGAGTAATGCAGTTCAATCAGAAACGAGGCTCGTTCACAGTAAACATTGCCTCAAGCCCTGAAACGCAGGGGCAAGAGTTTCAGGTTAAGAACTCAACCATTATTGGTTGTGCAGTCTCTAACCCCGAGCTATTACAAATTGACCACAAAAATTATGAAAACCAAAACACAAGCAAAGACACCGAGAAAGGTGCAGACAGTGGCAAAGGCACCGCCTAAGTTAGACAAGGACGAAAGCACACGAATACACCGAGCAATCAATTGGGTTGTCTCAATCATTCTCATTGCGTTCGCTATTTGGAGTATCAACCTTAATGCAGAGAGCCGTGCGTATTTTACGCAGGCAGTTGCTATAATTGCAGAGACAGACCACAAGCTGACTGAAATTAAGGCAAACGTTGAGGTGATCAAGAGCCTTTGTCAGCCGACAACCGTTGTCGTACCACAGACACCCATTGACGCCATTGAGTAAAATATGAGTAAAGACACCGTTAAAAAGCAAAAAGACCCGAAAGTTATACAGCGAGAGCCTGATATGACTGACGAGGAGTGGCGAGACTATCAACTGGAATTGTTGAGGCGTCTTGAACACGAGCGTTACCGATACTATGAGCCAACAGGTGTTGGTGAGGAGTTTATTGACGCCATTGCTTGCGGTGAGAACTTTATCGTCCTGTATTCCGCAGGTAACGGAGTGGGTAAGACGGCAACAGGTGCCAACGTGCTTGCTCACCTCTTTTGGAATACAGGAGAGAATATCTACTTTGAGGGCAAGTTGTTCAAAGAGTTCCCGTTCAAGAAAAAGGGACGTATCATTTCCGATCCAACCAACCTCACAAAAAACATTATTCCCGAGCTTAAGTTTTGGTTTCCCGAGGGACGATACAAGACGAGCAAGGGTAACAAGACCTTTGAGAGTTTGTTTGAGACGGACACAGGTTGGGAGTTTGACCTTATGACCTATGAGCAAGACCCGAGAGAGTTTGAGGGTGTAACGCTCGGTTGGGCTTGGTTTGACGAACCGCCACCAGAGGCGATATTCAAAGCCACTGTATCCCGTATGCGTAAGGGAGGTATCTTGATCATTACAGCGACACCTCTTGCAGGTTCAGCGTACCTGTATGACGCCTTTGCCAAGGGTAATTACACGGTTGAGGTTACGAGTGAGGAGGGAGGCGTAACAGCCGAGTACGAACGTAAGGTTGCCTATATTGAGGCAGGTATTGAGAGCGCTTGTAAGACGCACGGGATCAGAGGACACCTTGAACACAAGGACATTATGAACATTGTTGCGGAGTATTCAGAGGAGGAGAAACAGGCTCGTATTTACGGTAAGTTCCAACACCTTGTTGGGCTTGTATTTAAGCGTTGGAATAGGAAAATCCACGTCTTGAGACCGTTTGACATCAACGAGGAGGATTACGTTGTTTGGAATATGCTTGATCCTCACCCGAGAACCAACGACGCTGTTTTGTGGGTTGCCATTGATCGCAAGGGACGTAAGTTTGTGATTGACGAGCTTTGGATCAAGTGTGAGAACGGTACCAAGGAGCTTGCACAACGTATCAAGAAAAAGGACAGTCAGTACCGTGTCGTTAAGCACCTCATTGATCCGTCAGCCTCTATCGTTAATCAGCACGACGAGGACGGTAAGAGCCTCACAGATCGCTTGAGAGACTTTGGTTTGTCCTATGAGGACGCAAGTAAGAACCGTGCTATGTCCAACAGGCGTATTGAGGACGCACTTGCGTATACCAAGCTAGACGGGGGCGAGGGTGAAATGATTAAGGCGCCTGAACTGTATGTATTTGAGAACTGCCAACAGTTGATTTGGGAGATTGAACACTGGCGTTGGCAGGAGAATAAGGGGCGCTCAAGTGAGACCAAGAACGCACCTAACAAGCCGATTGATAAGGACGATCACCTTATTGAGGACTTGGGACGTTGTTTGATCGCAGAGCCTCAATGGTTCCCTAAGCCAAAAAAGGTCAACCAACACCAGTCAATCAGCTTTGATCCATATGAGTAAAAGTTATCCATTATCCACAGCCCCTTGTACTATGCTTTGCAGTTGTACTTGTGGTATAATTTATTAAGACAATGCAAGTAAGAGATATAACAACAAGTGCATACGAGGGTTGCCCGTTCACGATTGTAAACGTCGGGTCAGTATTCATTATCACAATGTATATTGACGGTAATTTGCACAGAGGACACATTGTCGCCAAGCGTAATTTTATCCAAACATTAACTGGACAGGATTACACCAAAAAGCAGTTGGACAATATCGGTAAGTATTGTTCAGTGATCGCTCAAACAACAATTGAAAGCGTCCGCAATGCAAAACGTATGAAAACCAAAAAGTAATTTTCATAAAACAAAAGGACAAATCGCCAAAAGTCTTACAAGTTAGCACTTACGACTATGGCGAAAACACCTCACTTCTCAATCAAGACAAGTAACACAGGCAACCGTGTTGCTCATTTATCAACACCCACTTTATCAGTGGGCTTTTAACGTTATTCATTATGAAAAAGAAACTGCAAAAAGTAATTCCTGAAACTTACCCCTCTTATTCAGAGGAAAAGAAAATGAAAATATACCCAACATTCAGGCTTGGTGCCGACGACCTTATGGAGCTTAAGGATATGGAGGTTGGAAAGAAATACAAGCTGACCATTGAGGTTGAGGTTATGGCTAAGAGCCAAGGTTCAGAGTGGAACCAAAACGATAACAAAAAGGAGATCAAGGGAACTCTTAAGGTTATGAAAGTGGGACTGCACAAAGACAAGGAGGAGGACTTTGAGACCAAACTTGCACGCAAGAAAGGTTTGAGAGATTAAAACAACTATGCCAAAAATTACCAAGAAAAAAGAAAAAGTTGTAACAAAGGCAAAGAAAGAAAAAAAGCCTGTTGTTAACTCTGACGAAGTGTCTGACGAAATGGACGCTGAAATTGAGGAGTACAAAACAAAAGACTTTTCAACACTCATTGCTCAAGTTGAGACCGAGTACAACCTTGGTTGGTTTTCGCATAAGCCTAAGTTTGACGAGTTCGGGGTACGCCTTAAGCTCTACAACAACCAAAAGCGTGATAAGGAGGCTGTTGGTGATCCTTTGCTGTTCACTATTCACCAGACCGTGCTTGCGTCTCTCTATGACGACAAACTAAACGTTACTTTCGTTGCTCGTGAGCAAGGAGACGAGGACGTTGCTGAAAACGATACTACACTTGCCGAATACGACAATGGCGAAATGGAAAAGGACGAGCTTGATTACGCTTGGGATTGGGACGCAACCTTTTTCGGTACTGGACTTGTTTGCTTAATGGAGTTTGACCGAGACCGAATGTTGCCAATTCCTGAACTTTGGAGCCGAATGACAACGATTGTTGATCCTCGTGCAACTAGTGTTAACGGAGACCTGCGAGGGCGTGGACGTGCAAGGTTTATGGGGCGTGAGGTACGCCTTACCAAGTACGATATGGACGAGGCAGGCGTGTACTTTAACTATGGCACCCTAAAGAATGAGACCTCTGACTTGCGATCATTTACTGACGAGGAAGAGAACCTTGCTCAAGAGGCAAGAGGAATGGGTAACGTTACCAAGTTCACTGGACTTACTGGCGACAACGTTGATCACCGAGTACTTGAGTGGTTTACCGTATGGAATGGCAAGCGCTGTTTCGTAACTCTCGCTGATAACCGCACAAAGGTAATCCGATACCGAGAGCTTGAGACAATGGATATTCCGATTATTGATCGTCGTATTTACCCTCTACCAAACAGCTTTGACGGTATCTCTATTCCTGACCTTGTTGAGGACAAGCAGAGAGCAAGAGCAGTATTGCAGAACCTTGGGCTTAAGGGAGCGAAAGCAAACCTGCACCCTATGTACTTGTTCAACACGAACAAGATTAAGAACCGAGCAGACCTTAACTTTGATTACAACAAGTTTATTGGTGTTGACGGAGAGGTGAACGGTGCAGTTGCCGTAATGCCAAAGGATCAGATCAAGCAAGAGGTTTCGTTCATTATGGATATTTTGGACGGATCAGCGCAGAAAGCGACTGCAACACCTGATATTCAGCAAGGAGCAAACAGCGAAACAAAGCGTACTGCAACTGAACTATCATTACAGAACCAAAAAGTTGATACCCGTTACTCTCTATCAGCCAAGATGTTTGGTTGGTCAGAAAAGCGTTTTTGGAGACAGTGGCACAACCTGTACAAGACACACTTTAAGGACGGAATTGACGAAAAGATTGTGCGAGTTGTTGGTGCGCTTGGTGCTGATTACCGCCCATTCCGACGTGAGGACATTATCTCAAAGACTGATCTTGACGTGTCAGTTGAGAGCCGTGTGCTTTCAGAGGCAAAGCAGTTCAACAAGAGCCGTAACTTTGAGGGCTACCTTTCAATTATTGCTCAAGACCCTACTGCAAACCTGCGATACGGTTTCAAGAGACTTGGTAAGTTCAAAGGCTTTAAGAGAGACGAGATTGACCTGCTCTTGCCACCAACGATTGAGGAGTTGCGTGCAGAGGACGAGAACCGAAACCTTGAGACTGACGAACTGGTTGAGGTAATGCCTACGGACGACCACATTACGCACCTTGAAATCCATAACAAGTTGAGCGACACCCCTGCCAAGTATGCCCACATAGAGGCTCACAAGAGAGCAATGCTCTTGGCTCGTGTACGCCCTGACATAATCCCTGCACTACCAAGTGCGCAGAACCCAACAGGGGGAGACGGACTTGATCAGGGATCAGGTACAAGGACACCAATTAACGACGCTAACATTTCGCTATAATCCTATGCCCAAAAAAATAACAAAAAAGAAAGAGGTTAAGAAAGTCAACAAACGAAAGCCTTTTGATCTTTCTGTTGATCGGGACGATCAGGCACAGGAGGTTATCAGCGCTCTCAAGTCTTTGCAGGCTGACAGAGGTTGGTTACTGCTTAAGCAAATGTTTGAGGGCAACATTGCCGTCCTGCAAGCCTCTATCTTGGGTAAGGTAAGCCCTGACGACGGTGTAACGCCTCTCACAGAGGACGAGTGCGACAGATTGAGAGATAAGCTCTCTTACCTTGAGGAGTTGCTTGATAAGCCAAATAAGATCATTCAGAGCTTTAGGCAACCAGTCTCAACCGTTCCCGAGTATGACCCTTACGACAAGGTACCCATACCCAAGGGAAAAGGGTAAGGCGTAAGCGAGTTGTACTGTTCATTGAAAAATTAAATAACGAGTTCTGTTGGTTCGGTGTTGGGTGTAGTAATGCTCGGGCTTTGGCGATTTGTCCTTGGCAACCTGCTATTCCCAACACCGAGCCAATAGGTTCGGGATAAACAAACCGCCAAAGCAAAGAGTACTAGTCATACTTTTTGCCAAACCGTCCGCAATCTTGGTTTTACCCCCATTTTTCCAAGAGAGCGTGTATTAAAAAAGTAATAATAATTACACTATGGGAGAGATTGAAACCAACAAACCTGACGCAGACGATCAGGAACAAACAGTTGAGGAGGAAACCGACACCTCTGAAAATAACGACGGCGCAGACGACGACGCAGAGGAGGGCGACGACGCTGACGATAACAACGACGACGGCTCTGACGACGAGGAGGAGACCGACGACGACGAGGACGAAACAGACGATAAAAAGTCTAAGAAATCCACCTCTAAGGACGAGGAGGACAAAGAGCCACCTGTCAGAAAACGTCCGAGCGACTTTGCTAAGGAGCGAATTGAACGTAAAAAGTCAAAGAGCCAAGGCAAGGACGACGCTGATACTGGAAAGGACGACGACGAGGACGACGACATTGACCCTGCTGACGAAAAAACCGTTGGCAAGATCGTGGAGAAAGCCCTTAAGCCGTTCATCGAAAAGCAAATGGCAGACGACGACGATAAGGAGGTTAAGAACTTTCTTAAAGACAACCCTGACTTTGCCAAGTATGAGGCAAAAGCCCGTAAGTATATGGCTCACCCGTCCCGTAAGGACGTTCCTGTACAGGAAATCTTTTACGGAGTAGCAGGTAAAGACCTTATGGCTATCGGTGCTAAAAGGAAACAGATCGCTGACAAAGAGGCTAAGAAAACGAAAAGCGGAGGAGGTGCAAGCGACGCAGGCGGTGTTAAACCAGTTGCCGACCTTACGAGGGAGGAATTGGAGGCAAAGCAAGCGAAAGTTCGTGCCAAGCTCGCAGATCGGTAATCTTAAACTCTTTGAGTTAAAAGCATTACAAACACTTAATTCTTATTAAAATGGGAAACACAACACGAACTCAAATCCCTGCGGAAGTAAATAACTTCTACGACAAAACGCTGTTAATGCGAGCAGTTCCTGCTTTCATTCACACTCGTTGGGCGCAGGTGCGTAATATCCCCCGAAAGGCAGGGACTAATACGATCAAGTTCCGACGTTACGGTAATCTCTCACCTGCAACCACAGCGTTGACAGAGGGGGTTACTCCAAACGGAAGTTCATTATCAGTTACCGACATTACTGCGACAGTTGCGCAGTACGGTGATTTCGTAACAATTACTGACGTACTTGATTACGAAAGTGAGGATCCAATCCTTATGGAAACAGCCGAGATACTTGGCGACCAAATGGGAGACACGATTGACCAAATCACAAGGGACATTCTTTGTGAGGGTACTAGTGCCTTTTTCCAAGGTTCAGGATCAACACAGACATCACACGTTGATACAGGAGACGTTATTGACGCAACTGTTGTCAAAAAGGCTGTACGTCTGTTGAAAAACAACAAGGCTAAGAGGATCACCCGAATGATTGACGCTAGCGACGGAGTTAACACAACTCCAATCAATGCGTCATACATTGGTTTGGTTCACCCAGACACTACATACGACCTCAAGGGGTTGACTGCTACTGGCTGGATACCTGTTGAAAAGTACGCAAGTACTAAAAAGATTATGGACAACGAAGTTGGTGCCATTGACGAGGTACGTTTCGTTGAAAGCGTTAACGCAAAGGTGCGAACTGGCGCAGGTCAGAGCGCAAACGACGTTTACTGCACCATTATCTTTGGAGCAGAGGCTTACGGTACAACTAACGTAAGCGGTGAGGCTGTTAAGAACATTGTTAAGCCTTTGGGTTCAGCAGGTTCAGACGACCCACTTGATCAGCGTGCAACTAGTGGTTGGAAAATCACTTTTGTGGCTAAAATCCTCAATAACGACTTCATAACTCGTATTGAACACGCTGTAACCGCTTAAGCCCATTCTTGGAGCCAAAGCCCGATAATTACTAACCGCATATAACGATTAAAATTATGCCAAAGGACACTAAGAAAACGACCTCAAAGCCAAAAGCTGAAAAGGTCAAAAAGGCAAATCCGATCCTTGACGACGAAAACGAAGTTGAGGAGGACGAGGAGCTAACCGATACTGAAACCGACGAGGAGACAGTTGAGGACGAGACCGATACTGACGAGGAATTGTCTGACGACGAGGACGAGGAAGTTGAGGAGGAGCCTGTTAAGAAGTCTGCAAAGGCGTCAAAGACAGGTAAGGCAAATGCGAAAGCTACTGCCGACGAGGGCGACAGACCTCTCATTGAGAGAGACACTGTTAAGCCTCGTTCTGATAACCGAATTGAGACACTGTTGAAAGCTGACGCACGAGCTGTAAAAGAAACACTGTCTAAGGAACCAAAGGTGCGTATCTTTGTTCCTCTCGGTATCGGAGAAAAAAAGGGAGCGCACGCCTATGAGACCGTTACGATTAACGGTTACAGAATGGTGCTTATGAAAGGTGAGTACAGTACTGTCCCTCAATCCGTAGCGAATATGATTGAGAGCCACTACAATATGACCCCCGAGGACACCGAGGCAGGGCAAGCGTTTCGTCTTGATCGTAACCGTGTGAAAGAGGACGGAATGAGTACAGACGACGCTTTGCTCAATGCGTAACCTGTAAATTATCAACCTTAGTTAACTAAAAAAACTATGCCCGTAATTACAGACAGTTCAGCAATGTCTCACGCAGAGCTTAAAGCTCTACTTGTGGCAATGCTTGCGGACTTTGGAGGACTTAACGGTTCCGAAGTTTACGACGCAGGATCAATTGCAGACGGAGACGAGGAAGCCGGAGAAATCACTGTAACAGGTGCCTCTCTTGGCGACTTTGTTCTTGCGTCTCTAAGTATTGACGTTGCAGACCTTGCTATTACAGCAAGCGTTACAGCGTCAAACACAGTAACGTATCAGTTGCTCAATAACACAGGCAGTGCCGTTGACCTTGCGTCAGCGACAGTGTACGTCCGAGTTATCCCGAGAACTCCTACCGTTACCTTGGCGTAAGCCGAGAACGTTCCTTGCCCCTTTCAGCGCCTCTCACGGGGCGTTGGGGTGGGACAGGGAGCCATTATCAGAGTTCTAACGTAAACCTCAATGAAATATACAGAGTTTGCAACATATGTAAGGTTCAAGACGAAAACAGACAGCACCACGCTGACTGACGCTGAGTTGGTTGCTCTTGCGAACATCAAGAAAGACGAGATCGCAAAAGAGATCGCCAAGACCAACGAGGATATTTTCGGAATGGAATACTTACGAGACCTTGAGGCTGACGTGCGTGAGTACTCTTTCCCGAGCGACATTTTGTCCAACATCAAAGCGGTGGAGGCAAAGGTTGCAAATGGAGGCACAGAGTTCAAGAAGTTTACCGAGTTTGATTTGACAGCGTACAGAGGTACGACTGTTGAGTCAGACATCAGGCAGGCTTTCAGTGGCAAGTATCAATTTGATATTTTCCGCAAGTCTTTGTGGCTATTCACGGGAGAGGCGATTGTTGCGGTAACGGAGGGGATCAAACTTTGGGCAATCCAATACCCTGCTGATCTTACCGGGGCAAAACTTGCGTCCACTGACGATATGTCAGTACAGCCAACCACAACGTCTCACGGTATGCCTAGAGAGGCACACGAGATATGGGCAAGAGCTGTAATCATTGATTACAAGAACTCTAAGGAAAAGCCCATACCTCTTGACGAAAAGGAATTGAGTTATGACGCTGACCTTAAATTGGTTCTCAATGCTCTAAAAGGCACGAACCTAGACCGTCAGAACCAAGGCACAGTGCCTTATAACGACGGTTCAAATTACTAACCAACTTAACCATAACGCTATGGAAAAAAAGGAAATAAAGGCACAGGCAGAGGCTTACTGCGCAAATCCAAAGGCGTACCGAACGTCAGAGGAGGGACAAGCAGAGTTCGCAGAACTTAGCGCCCCTGTTCAGGCAAAGGTACGAGAAATCTTGGAGGGACGCAGAGGTTTCCGACGTGTTAATGGCGTGATTGAGCTTTCACAAGAGGCTCTTGAGGCTGAAATTGCCCGTTTGGAGGCAAAGGAGGCTGATTACGCTGATCGTGTAAAAGCGATCAAGAAAGTCATTGCAGACCGCAAAGACGAACTTGCAGAGCGATTTGGCGAGGTTAACGATAACGAAAAATAATTATGGCAGACGTAATATACAATGCGTTCAAAAAGTACATAATGAACGGATCAATTGACCTTGATACGGACACAATCAACGTTATGCTCGTTACCGACGCCTATTCGCCTGATCAGGACACTCACGAATACCGAGACGACGTTACCAATGAGGTATCGGGTACTGGATATTCAGCAGGTGGTTCTGCTCTTGCAGGTAAAGCAGTAACGGCAGACAACACCGACAACGAGGGTGTGTTTGACGCAAACGACTTGGCTTGGTCAACATCAACAATTACTGCTCGTGGAGCAGTCTTGTACAAGGCTCGTGGAGGTGCCTCAAGTGCCGACGAACTTATTTGTTACATTAACTTTGGTTCAGACAAAATCTCAACAGCAGGTACTTTCACAATTGCGTGGAACGCGGAGGGTATCCTGAACCTAAACTAAGCAGGGCGCAGGGGTTGGATAGGCGCCTGTTCAAGCCCTCACACACTGGCTCGGGTGCGATATACTGGAAACAGCAAATCGCCATATCCTACCTGACCAGTAGTGAGCGTTGGAACGCTCAAAAAACATATGGCATATGGGACTAACAAAATCAGCAAACTTTGCTCTTGCGAACTCTGAGTCGCTAACCAGAGCAGACGAAACAAATTTAGACATAACAGGAAACCTTACAATTGAGGCGTGGATTCGTCTTGCTTCTACTTCAACAACACGCACCATTGCCGCCAAATGGGGAGATTCTATATCGTGGGATAGAGGAGCGTATGGCTTTAGGTTTACTTCAAATACCCTAAATCTAATACTTGCAGGTAGTGGGACTTCTACACCCTCTGTATATGCGGTCTCTGTTGCTTGGACACCCTCAACTGGTGTTTGGTATCACGTCGCTGTTGTGTATACAGCAAGTGCAGGAAGTGCAAAGTTTTATGTGGACGGAGAACAGCAAGGCTCAACACAAACGGGACTTGATACCAAAATAAACAATGTTTCATTACCTTTTACTATTGGAGCAAATCATAATGGAAGCGACCAACCATACAATTTTTTTGACGGAGATATAAGTTTACTAAGGCTATGGGCAGAGGCAAGGACGACGGCACAAATAGCAGACAATCTATGTAATGTACTCGGTGCCACGACCAATCTGCGTGGTGAGTGGACACTGGACGATATTGTTACCGACAATTCAGGTAATGGGCAGACTTTAACAAACAACAATACCGTTACTTTTACTACGGATTTGCCGACAGTGTGTGCTAGTACGTCGGTAACAGTAAATGCGACTGTCCTTGCCGCCACTTTCTCTATTATTTCAGCCGTTATATCGGGAACAGCAAATGTCGTTTCAACAGTTCTCTCGGCTGTATTCTCAACTCAAGCACCTGAAATATCAGCAGGAGCGACGGCAGACGCAGGTGTGTTCACAGCTACTTTCTCAATTCCGACAGTAAACGTAATAACCCCTGACGCACAGGTTGACGTTGGCGTACTTTCAGCCACATTCTCAATACCCTCTCCAACGCCGTCAGGAGCCTCTAACGTGGACGTAAACGTACAGACGGCTACTTTCTCAATCCCTGCAATTGCGTTCATTGGGGACGTTTCTGTGGCTCCTAGCGCTCAATCAGCGACGTTCTCGACACCTGTACCCACAATTTCAGCCATTGGCAATGTTTCAGTAGCCGCAAGCGTCCTTGAGGCGACGTTCTCTATCGCCTCGCCTACCGTTACAGCCGAGCAAAATGCAATGGTCAGTGCAGGCGTACTTGTGGCTACATTCACCACTCCTGCGCCTACTATCACGGCAGTCAGAAACGTTGAACTTACTGCCACGGTGGTATCGGCAACGTTCTCGGTGGCACGTCCTCGCAAAATGGGCGGCGTGTGGTCGGCACAGCCTCGCGTGAACGGGGACGCGGCGTGGACGCCACAGCCTCGGGCGATTTAACAATAAACATTATCCAAATGAAAAAGACCAACGAAAACCAAGGGAAAACAACAAGCCTTATACGGGCTATCCTCTCAACAGAGGCAAAGTTCGTCATTGGTATTGTCGGGTTTGTCATTGGCGTCGTTGCGCCTTATTACCAAATGAAGCAGGACGTGGCGCTCATTCAACAGAGCATTGCAACCATTAACTCAAACCACCTTACCCATACACAGGAATTGGCACAGGAGGTAAAGGACACGGTTAAGGTTCTGCAAAGTCAGCAACAGCAAATCACGGTGTTGCAGACCCAACAAGCGGTAATCCTTGAGCGCTTAAAATAAACATATGGTAACAAAAGGAAAACAACTTAATACTGGACGCACACATTTCAAAAAAGGAAGTGTGCCTTGGAATAAGGGTAAAAAACTTTCTGATAGCCATAAAGAGTTGCTTTCAATTTCTCACAAAGGTCAAAAACCCCACAATTATAAAGGTGGAATTGCAAAGACCAAGGAGTATATACGCTTTTACAAATCAAGATACAAGTTTCAAAAGAGAAACGCGGAGGGTTCGCACACTTTTGACGAATGGGAAACACTTAAGGCGCAGTATAATTGGAAGTGTCCTTGTTGTGATAAAGCAGAGCCTGAAATCAAACTCACCCAAGACCACATCATACCAATTTCAAGAGGTGGTTCGGACAACATTGAGAATATCCAACCTCTTTGTGGCTCGTGCAACAGTCGTAAGCACGCGAAGTTAATACCAAAATATATTTATGGCTAAAATTGAAATAAAAAATCTTAATCTAGGTGGGATTGCAGACTCGGACTATTTGGGCGGTGAAAATAGCGTTGCCGAAATGGTCGGTTTGGATATTCACTCGGAGGCAGGTGTCATTAAGGTCAACCAAAAACTGACCAAGGACAGTGGCTCTACCGTTGACGACCTTGTTAAGGCACGGGTTTCTTGCTCTGACGGCAGTACTTACCATTTCGGATCAACAAACGGCAAGATTTGGAAACGAACAAGCGCAGGCACTTGGTCATTGGAGGCAACCGCAAGCCCTGCCGCAGGTAGTGCAGGTATTTTGGACGCTAAGGAATACCAAGGATATATCTACTATGCAATGCAGTCTCGTCTTGGACGTTGGCAAATTGGTACTGCTTGGAGTACCCGAAACGATAGTTGGGCAACATTCACAAACACTGACGCCTCTTGGCACCCAATGAAAATTGTTAACCAAGTTTTGTATATTGGCGACGCAAAATATGTCGCACAGGTTGACGTTACAACCTTTTCAGCAAACGCACTTGATATTGCGGCACCTTTGCGTATTAAGAGCCTTGGAAAACTCAATACAGACCTGCTTATTGGTACCTACGTTGCCGACAACGTTACAGAGACTGAAATAATCAGGTGGAACACTTGGAGCGTGTCGTTTTCAACCTCTGACAGTATCCCCGAGGTTGGCGTTAACTGCTTCTTGGATACCGACAACAATGTGATTGTGAACGCAGGCACTAAGGGAAATCTCTACTTTTACAATGGAACCTCGCTTGAGGAATATAAGACCGTTAAGGGTGTCTACACTGGCTCTGCAAAGGCGTATGTTCACCCAAACGCAAAGTTCAACTTCAACGGTATGCCTCTCTTTGGTTTCTCAAACGTATCGGGCAATCCTGCCAACCAAGGTGTGTACTCGCTTGCGCGTACAAACCGCAACTATCCGTTCGTACTGAATCTTGAACACGCAATATCAACAGGCAACCTTTCAGGCGTTGAAATCGGCTCTATTTGCCAATTAAGCGCTGACCAGTTCCTCGTGGGGTGGAAAGACACCACAGGAGGCACAACGTATGGCGTTGACGTACTTGACCTCTCTGCAAAAGCAACAGTCGCCTACTTCGTAACGCGAGTGATTATGGCTGAACGCACCTCACTTCTCAATTACGGGCTTGTGGACGCTTGCTACCGCCTCTTGCCTACCAATACGAGCATTGAGGTACGCAAAAAGGTCAATGCAGAGACAACGTTCGGAAGTGCTATCACTTCAAAGGTGGACGCACGACATATGTTGGTAGCAACCTCGGTTGACATCAACGACGCCACCCGAGCGCAGGTCAAGGTCAGCCTTGTCGCTTCGGCGAACACGGCGCCTGAACTTGAGGTCGTGGAAATCGGTGTAAACGTATAAACATATGGCAAAAGAAACCACAAAAAAGATTTCAAAAAAAGAACTTGAAAAAATCGTACAAAAAAGGCGGTTATTGATTGTGAAAAATATGGAGAAACGTAAGCAAAAACGAGAAAAATAATATGCCAACAGAAATTGCAAACAAAATAATTACGCCATTCACTGATATCCCGTATCAGTCTCTTGAGGAAAAGAGCAACACAAGGTATGGTTCAGAGTTCTTTAGGGACGTGAACGAGTTGCAGGTTGGTATTGGTGCAGAGGTATTTAGAGTTGACCGACAGGGTATTTGGCTTGGTGCCGAGCGTTTTGCTGACGCACCATTTAGCGTTGATATGGAGGGGAATGTTATAGCAAATAACATTACACTTGGAGGATATATACCAACTGGCGGTGCTGTTGGCGACGTTCAAACAACGATTGGAGGTGGTGGGCTTTCTGCGATCAGTGCAAATATAGGAACAATAACGGCAGGTACCATTACGGGTGTAACAATTACTGGTGGTACGCTTCAAACAGCGACATCAGGCAGGCGTATAAAAATTTCCTCCTCACCTGCCAACAGTATTGAGTTTTACGACAGTACGACCCTTTACGGGGTACTTGAGGCTGACAAGGTGGGAACGGACGGATATATAACCCTAGTTGCTCAAGACGACGGTGCAGGGCTTTCTGTGTATACAGGTGTTGGCGCTTCCGCTTTTTCCTCAACAACAATGTTTTCAAATGGAGGTAGTTTTGATACTTCGGGTAACGCTTCAAATGGTTTCAATGCAATAAACGGCAAATATGGTGGGTATTTTATGGTGTTCGGGGACGGTACAGCAGTAGACCGTATCGCAACAGACTTGGAAGTTGAGAGTGATTGGATACCAAGCGCAAACACAACTTATAACCTTGGTTCAGCAAGTAAAAAATGGAACACAATATACGCCGCAACCGTGTCAGGTTTGACCACTTTAAGTGTGTCGGGGACAATTAGTGGAACTGCCGTCAACGTAAACAGTGTTCCCGTACCCCGTATTTATACGGGTTATTGTAGCGGTACCACAATGTCCAAGCAGAATGTGAGCGCATTTACTCTCACAAATCCAAGTACGGGCAACTATACCCTCACCCACAATTGGGGAAGTTCAAACTACAATATCCAAGTAACTGCTTTGCGTGCCTCGGGGTCGGGGGCATACATAGCAAAAGTCGCGACACTTGGGACGAATGACTTTACCGTAATAATCTTTGACGACACTGGAACGGCAGACAATGGAGATTTTATGGTGGCGGTTTTCCGCAATTAGTCCACTGTGCCGTATTGTGGTATTACAAGTAACAATGATATTATTAAGACAATATGAGAAAGCAACGCAAAACTAAAAACGAGCCAACTTTTGACGAAAGAATACGCCAATACATTTCTGACGACAGCGTTTCTCTTAAAGAGTACGAACTGGAAAGAACATTGTGTGTGAACTTTCCAAAAAGGAAGTGTGTGCCGTTTTTGTCCTTAATTGCTTTGGCAATTTTGAGGTGGCAAGGCGGTATTTTAGATATGCGGTTTTTTAATAAAAAATAATTATGGCAACACAACAACTCAACGTAGATACATCAGTCGTTGACTACCTAAAGTCCACAGGAAAGGACAGCAGTTACAGCTCAAGAGCGTCCCTAGCCAAGCAGTACGGTATTGCGGATTATGCAGGGTCGGGGGAGCAAAACGTTGCCCTCCTCACTGCGCTCAAAAAGGGTTCGGCACCTAAGACGCCGACGGCAGTAACCGACCTCGGCTCTGCTTCGTCATACATCAATGCAAACCAAGAGGACGACAAGGCGCGTGCTTCAAAATCAAGCGACGTTCCTGTTCGTTCGTCCTCACAGTCATACGCAGACATTTTTGCGAACCTGCAAAAGACTATCACCACGGGGCTTGGCACAAAGGCAACTGCACCAAACTTTGAAAGCACTTACCAAAGCGAACTTTCAAAAGCAGGTATTTCAGACCTTGAAACCAACCTTAATGACCTGACCAACCAAGAAAACGAATTGCGTGCGCAGTTCCGAGTGAACAAGAGCGCAGAGGAGGGAAAGCCCGTAGCAATGAACGTGATTGAGGGTCGTGTCGGTGAGCAAGAAAAGGCGTCAAACGAGCGCCTTGACGTTGTGCTTCGCCAAAAGGATTACATCACAAATCAACTCAAGAGTAAGTACGACGTGGTTAACAACATAATGAACCTCAAGCAGTTGGATTACAAAACTGCCTCTGACGAGTACAACAACTCATTCTCTCAAAACCTGCAATTGTTCAACACCGTTAAGGGTATTTCTGACAGCGAAAAGTCAGACCTTGAACGTGAGCAAGATAACGCCCGAGCAAATGCGCAGATCATTTATAACTCTATCCAATCAGGAGGGCTTAAGGTTGAGGATATTTCACCTGATCAAAAGCTCTCAATCACTAAGTTGGAAATGCAGTCAGGTTTGCCAGTTGGCTTTTACGAGACATTGCAAAACAAGAACCCGAAAGCGGATATTGTTACCTCAACGTCTCGTGAGAGCAACGGTGCAAAATATGTTGACGTGATTATGAGAAACGAGGACGGTTCACTTTCAACAAAGAGTATGTATGTTGGTGCTGTTGACGCAGGGGGTGGTGGAAAAGCAACCGAGGCAGAAACAGTGCGTGCAAATGCAACTAAAGTGGCAACACAACTTAAGGGTGTTGCAGGTGGAGACGGTTACGTTTCACCTGAAAATTACAAAAAGGCTCGTTCAGCTTGGGTAACAGCAGGCTACACAGCAAAAGACTTTGACGAGAGATTTGGTACGACTTTCGTTAACCCTGACAGTTACGATTTGGCAGGGGTAAGTTTAAGTGCTTTAGATTAAACCATTATGGCAAGCCCCCTAGATAACATTTTCGGGGATACCCAAGAGGAGGAAAAGGACAAATTAAAAAATCCCATTTCTAACAGCAGTCAGTCAAGAACCGTTAGTGCTGATCCGCTTGAGAGTATCTTTACCGCAGAGGACAGAAAACCTACACCAAAACAGGTGCAGGTTGAGAGTTCAGCAAAACAAGAGGAGCCAAAGAGCTTTTTTGATAAGGCTGTTTCTGTTGCAGGGAAAGTGGCAACGTCTGTTGGTAACTGGTTTTCAGAACAGAGCAGAAAAAATGCAGAGGCGTCTTTGCCAATGCAGGAACTTATGCAGGGAAAAACGACAATTGTTAAAGACCCTGTTACTGGAAAAAACAAGATTACAAGCCCTCGTTTAGAGGCGTACAATGTTGCAAAAACACCAGAGGAAAAAGCTAAAATCCTTGAGGAGGCAAACCAAGACGTACCACTGATCAAGTTTCTTAACTCGGAGGCAGGACAAAAGGTTACAGGGGCAATTTATAATACGACATCAAACCTACCACTTAAGGCAATCGCTCGTGTTAAGTCTATTGGAGACGATACTTATGACGAGGCGTATTCCGCACTTGTTGCAAAGAGCAAAGACCCCGAGAACTCAAGATTTGAAAACATAATGTACGGTTTGCAGGACAGTGGTGTTCAGTCAGCAATCGGAGCGTTGCTTGCTGTTGGTACCTCATACCTCACTCGTAACCCAAAAGCAGGTCAGGCAGTCTCACTTGCCTACTTTGCACCTATTTCAGCAGAGAGCCAACGTCAGGACAAAGGACGTGTTGAGAGCTTGGGGAATATCGCAATTGATACTGTCGGGGATACTCTTATTTCAGGGTTTGCCGAGAGCGCACTTAAGTCAGTGATCAAAGAGGGTGGAGAGACAGCACTTAAGGAGTTTGCAAAGCAAATGGGTAAAGGTTTTCTTGTTGAGGGTACAACCGAACCGTCGCAGACAGTTATTAAATATGCCAACGATTACAGAAATGCACGAACTGACGCAGACCGTGAGGAGGTTGTTGCCAAGTTCTCGGAGTACGTTAAGTCAGGCGCTATGGTGGACGAGTTCTTGATCGGTGGACTATCAGGAGCAGGTATCACAGCCGTTGCAACGGGCGCAGGTAAAGCAATTGGCACCAATGTACCAGTTGACCCCTCTTTGCAGTCTGACGGTGGTTCAGGGGGCGAAAAAGGCACTGTAAAGGGTGAGTTCAACGTTGATTTCTCGGAGGTTCGGGACGAGGCTGTTTCACTTGAAACGGAGTTGAGGGCGGATCCAAATAATGACACCGCTTTGCGACGCTTGGCGATTGTTAACGAGCAACTTTCTGACTATCAGCAGGCTGTAAAACAGCGTCCTATTTATGTTGCCGACGAGACGCAGGATAACCCACTCGCAACCATTGAGACCGTACAATACCCTGACGGCAGATTTACATATTCATTTTCCGCAGACACAGAGAGCAACAGTATTCAGGCGTCTTTTGTAAATACCGAGACTTATAAGACACAAAAACAAGCGATTGAGGCAGGTAAAAAGGAAATCCTTGCTTGGGTTAAGGTTCGTTTGGAAACAGCGACGGGTGAGGAGTTGGCGAAACTGAAAGAGATACAGCAGGAACTCAAGACGCCCACCAAGCCAACAGGTGTAAAAGTTTCTCTCAATCGGGACGCTAAGGTTTCACAAGAAACGGGAACTATTTTATACAGAGGAGGTCAGGACAAAGGTGCCTCATTTTCTACAAACAAACAAATTGCAGAGGATTTTGCAAAAAACCGAGGTGGTGAGGTTTCGGAGACTTCATTGAAAAGAGACGCAAAAATAATTGATTACAGCGAGGTGCCAAATGTTCAGTACAAGGACATTACTGACGACAGTGTTGAAACTTATGCTATCGCAGGGGGTGAAAAAAGGTTGCAATTTATGGAGGGAAAACTTGAAAAGGACTATGCAAAAGCCTCAAAGTGGGCAAAAGAAAACGGTTATGACGCAATACGATTTCCGACAGAGGGAGAGATTAGAGTTTTGAACGATAAGGCAATTCAAGAGACAGAAAAAGACAAAAAAACGTCAAAAACTACCGAAAAAGACACCACAAGTAAAAGAGATCAGACGCTTACAGAGGAGGCTAAGAAATATAAAACGTTCGCTCATTTCCTGAAAGCTCAAGGCAAGCCTTATTATCACGGCACAAAGTCAGCAGAGATTATTGAGAAAGAGGGCTTTAAGAAAATGCCGATCCAAACAGGCGTCAGTGCCTTTGGTGAGGGTTCTTACCTCACAACTAGCAGAGCAGACGCAAAGGAATACGGTGGGGTTGTTACTGCATACTTGCCGTCAGATATAAAACTCAAAAAAGTCTCGGACAAGGACGCTTACTCGGTTGATACAAAAAAACTCGTAAAAGAGGGCTTTGACGGAACGGAATTGAGTGCAGGAAATGGTAAAAATATAACAGTATTTGACCCGTCCGTAATCAAAACCAAAACTCAACTAAAAGCGATTTGGGACAATGCGAAAAGTGCTGACACTCAAAAGCCTGCGGACAAAGAACAGGTGAGCAAGAATGTTGAAAAGACACGCACAGGCGTTTATCGTGTTACTCAATACAGTGCCAAGGGTGAGGCTCAAGGAAAGGTTGAGGCTCGTTATACCCGTTCAAAGAAAAACGGAAAGTTATTTTTTGAGGTAACAAAAGACGGTGAGCGTATTGAGAGATTGCCACTTGAAAAGGCAAAGAAAAAGTACGATACCACTGATCGTCCAACTATGGTTGAGCGTGCTGTTAATGGCGTGAAAGGTGCAGACGGCAAGTGGACTTTGAAACAGAGCAATGCACCAGTTATCAGAAATACCACTCAAAATCAGGTTGAAAAGAAACCCGTTAAGGTTAAGGGAGAGGTTAAGAAATCAAAAGCCTTTCAGAGAGTTCAGGAACGCTTGGGAGAGTACGCTGACATTGACGTTAATTACAACCGCTTGAACCTTGCTGACGACACGGCACGGGCGCTTGAGTTCGTGGCTAAGTTTCCAAAGGAGGCAAAGCGTATTGCTCTTGGTATGCAGGGCGCACCCGAGGGAGTAACTGAAACAGCGATCAGTATTGCTCTTGCTGAACAGGCGTCAGAGGCAAAGGATTTTGCATTGCAGGCACAGCTTGAGCGCTCACGTTCGTTGCGTCAGACCCGTCGTGGACAGGAGATCGTCTCGGAGCGTGGACGTTTCAATGAGAACAGCCCTCATTTCTTTATGCAACAAGTTCTTGCCTCAAGGATTGAGAAAGCAAGCAAAGAAAAGTTTAAGTTCCTTTCAAAGAAAAAGGGCGAGAGGTCAGTAAAAACAGTTGAGGGCAAAATGCGTGAGGGTACCGAGAATATCAAGCGAACGGTAAAGAAAAAGTTGACTGCAACTGACTTGGCGCAGAGTGTTATTGACCAATTGACGTGTTAAAATAACGATTAATTATTATGCTTTGTATACCAAAAGACATCAGTAAAAAGTTACTCAAATCCGCAAAAAGCGGAGAGTTCAACGTGCAACAACTTACTGAAATGACCTCTAAGCAGAGGAATGAGTTGTTTGCAAAGTATATGGATAAGGGTACTGCACAGAGCGTGAACGGTTTGTTTGAAAAGGCACTTGTCTCACAACAAAAGACTGCTCTTAAGAGTTGGGCTGAAAGTGTGTTTGGTACCAAGGCAAAGGAGACGCCAAAATATAAAAATGTAATGCGTAAGATCAATCAACTGGACGAACTCGGTGTACTTGATCCAACCGAGGCTGATAGTTTCTTTGCTGATATGGTTGCTGAACAGTTGGGAGTTACGATCACAGCAGAGGAGGCAAAAAATATCTCGGAGCGTTCTGCGAAGTTGGAGGAGCTTGCGAACGCAAAGCCTGACAACGAGTTTGGATTGCCAAACATTGAGTACTTTAAGGCTCGTCGTGAAATGTTTGATTACTTGAACGGGCTTGCACCGTCCTCACGAATGAGGATTTTAACCTCAACAATTTTCAGGGGTAATATGCTCTTTTCTATAAAATCACCTGTAACCAACATTGTTGGTAACACGGTTCAGGGTATTCAACAGGCGTTTGAGCGTCGCCTATCCTCAAAGCAACTCAAGGGAACCAACGGAGAGTTTGCAAAAAAGTATTTCAAGTTTGCCAATAAGGTTTTCAAAGAGAGTGGGTACGACATTACCCGTATGTTGCATATTGACGACACACAGAGAACTCTTGGTGAGGAAACACCGCAGTCTCAAGGTGAGGGTAATTTCAGAAAGGTTGGACGTTTTTACGAGGATTTTGTTTTCAAAAAGTTAATGGCGTCGCCTGACGTTGCCTTTTCTGCAATGCACTTTGCTGACAGTGCCAACCTTGCGTCAACAAAGATTGCTGTTGAGGAGGGTATCAAAGACAAGGAGCTTGCACGCAAACGTGCGCTTGAAATCTTTAAGGACGCCTCAAGCCTTGATCCTCAAACAGAGGAGGGGCAATACGTTCGTGCGCAAGCTATTGCGGACGCCTCATACGCTACTTATCAGAACGACAGTTATTACTCAAGCCTTGCTCTTGCGATCCGCAAGATCGTGAACACAGCGACAGGAGACGTGCGCCTTGGTGATCAGTTAATGCCGTTCGTTAAGACCCCTGCAAACGTTATTGGTGCAGGTATAGACGCCTCGGGAGTGTCAGCGATCAGAGGAATGTATAACCTCAAAGGTGCCTTGGAGAGTGCAAAATTGGGCAACAGAGAGCCACTGAAAGAGGTTGTGAGGGATTTTGTACGTTCAGGGCTTGGACTGTCTCTCGCTTTTATTGTGAGCGCAATGTTTGATCCTGACGATTTTATTGGTGAGTACCCTATCTCTCAAAAAGAACAGGAACTTTTGAGATTGCAAAAGGCAGTACCAAACTCAATCAGGATCGGGGACAAGTGGATTTCTCTTGATTACTTTGGAGCGATTGCCTCACCTCTCGTTGGTATTATGTACGCACGAAAGTACGGAAACGGGCTTGTAAATACTGCATATAAATACGCTCAAGGAGTTGGAACGCAGGCGCTTAAGTTCCCTGCTTACCGAGCAGTCAAAGACCTGCTTGTTGATTTTGAAAACAGCCTCAATAAGGCAACCGATACAACCAAGACTGTTGAGGAGCAGACAAAGGATACGCTCACAAGCGCAGGACTGACGGCTGTTGATTTCTTGTCCTCTCGTGTCGTCCCTGCAATCGTTTACGACGCAGGTAAGGCAACCGATCCGTATGAGAGAAAGTATGACTATAAAGACCCTGCTGAAAAGTTGCAGTCAAAGGTTCCGTTTGTTCGTAACCAACTACCGATCAAGACCGACACGCTCGGTAATCAAATTGAGAACGAGAGTGCGATTTCAACATTCCTCTTTGGCGCTCGTGTAAAGACAGCCCGAGAGAGCGAAGTTGTTGACGAGTTGGTGCGCTTGCAGAGTACAGGAAACTTGCCGTCAATTACTGATCCTGAAAAGACATCAAGCCGAGTTAAGAAGTTCAAGGAGCAAATGGAGGAAAAGGGTACACCTGAAAAGTATGACAAGGTTGTTCAGAAATACAAAGACGATTTCAATAAGCGTATGAACACTCTTGTTACCTCATTCACTTACAAGAGAGCAGACGACGAAAAGAAAGCAAAGCTGATCAACGATATTAAGAATGATTTGCTTGATCGCAACCTCAAAATCGGTGGTTACAGAAAATAAAAGTCAAGCAATCTTGTCCACAAATGCAAGATAACCACTTTGCATAACCTGTACACTTGGTATCATTAAGGGGCAATGAAAAATAAAGACGGGTATTTATCCCTTTTGGGATTGATACTCACAATTGCAATAATCATATTCTTTCTTGTTAAGCCAACAGTTGTCAGTTACGAGGCTTTGCATATTGAAACAGCGTTTGCCAGTACAACTGCTAGTATAAGCACAAGTACGCCTGAAAAGGTAAACAAATCTCACGACGCTGACGCACCCTTGCCAAAGGTGCTTTTGGATATTGCTTGGTGTGAGAGCCGCGACGACCAAAGCAAGGTCGGGTATAACTATCGGTACCGCACTATCACTCTTGAGGACGGTTCCACTACCACTGAAAAGTACCTGTGGAGCAAGGATATTGGGCGTTTTCAGATTAACGACTACTACCACGCAGAGGCGGCACGGGCGCTCGGTTTTGACATATACACAGAGGAGGGTAATGCACTATACGCCTTAGTGTTGTACAATAGTAATGGTACAAGGGACTGGAACCCTAGCAAGTCGTGTTGGAGTGATATTGAGGCTTGGAGGGCAAGGCACCAATCGTATTATTAAAAGTTTTAACACAAAACATTATGGAAATTGAACTTATTTTTGGAGGAGTGATCGTATCTTTAATCGTACAGTTTGCTAAGACCAAACTTAATCTCAACGTCGCAGGCGTAATGGTTGTTGTGGCAATCCTTTCACTCGTTGGAGGTTTCGCTTACAAGGCAATGCTTGCATACGGACTTTGGGAGGCGTTTATCGGAGTACTTACAGCGTCAGGAGCGTTTTACGCATTTATCCTTAAGAACGTTAAAGACCTTTCAGAAAGTTCAGACAGAGAAACTAACTAAGCCCCTATGCCTGAAATCACTGAAAAAAACACAGGCTTACTCATTGTCCCACTATCCCCTAAAGCCTATCTTGCAGGTATAGAAACTGGTATTGCCTTTGAGGAACGATTGCCCAAAGGAGACTGGTTTAATTTCTCGTCAACTGACGAACGACAAAGCACGTCCAAGTACGACACAATGAGTTGTACAACTTTTTCTGCACTCAATTCAATTGAAATGCAGATCAATTGGCTTATAAGAAACAATAAGCTAAGTGCAGAGATCATTGATCGTCTTGAGGACTTGGGCTTTTTTGATAGCAACGGAAAGTTTAACTGCTCTGACTGGTTCACGGCTGTAATGTCAGGTACCACAAAGGGCGGTAACGATTTCGGTTCTGTTTGGGATAGTATCCGCAAGCACGGACTGTTACCTCAACCAGACGGATACAATCCTGACGATTTTAATTCAACAGAGGAATGGCTTGACCCAACAAGAGTAACCACAAAGCAAAAAGAAACTGCGCTTAAGTTCCTTGAGCTTTTTGAGGTTATGTATGAGTTTATTTTATGGGGACAGTCAGACCCGAATGTTATTGCTGAACACCTAAAGCACGCACCAATTCACATTGCAACGCCAGTGTGCGGAGGTTGGGGCAACGAAAGCGTTGTACATAAATGTGGCATTGAACAGGTGCAACACGCAACTTGCTCTGACGGTACCGAAAAGGACGTTGCCACTTACACATACGATCATTACACCCCATTTCATAAAAAACTCGCTTGGGATTACCCGATACCTTGGGCAGTTAAAGGCGTGCTGTCAGTAAAGACACCAAAACCAAAGACACCGTTGCCTCAATACACGTTCACTAAGAGCTTGCGCAAGGGAGATCGTGGCACTGACGTTGCAATGCTACAAAAGGCACTCAAGGCTCTCGGGTTCTTTAAGTTGGATTACACAACTGACTATTTCGGATATTACACCGAGCAAGCTGTTAAGAACTTCCAAGCGGAATATGCTGACGAGGTTTTGAAACCTTGGGGGATCACATTACCAACAGGATTTTTTGGTTCAACCTCAATCAAGAAACTTAACGAACTGCTTAAATCCTAGAGGCTTGAAAGCCGTTTATTTTTCTTATTCTTTGCACGCAATCCTCTCTAAAACCAAGACTGTCTTGAGAGATAACTTTTGACCTGCAAGGGTTCTCGTTTCTATATTCAGAAGTGTGATTGATATATTCAATAAATATTTTTGCTTGTTCTTTTTTTGTCCTTAAAAAGGGTAATATCATAATCAAAAAGTCTCTTGCGTTTTTACCGTGTAGATACCAAATGTGAGTTATTTTTCTGTTAGTTGCTCTTGCTTTCTTTCGTTTTGAGAGTGAACCACCAAACTGGTTATGTAAATCCTCAAGTAATTGAGTGTCTGTCATTTCAATACTAACTCTTGATGTATAAACAATACTTTTTTGACCGTATTGTGTATATGGTTTGTGGCGAGTGATTGTTACCCAACCCTCACCGTCAAATAGACCTGCAACATATTCTAGCGGTATAATATTCATATGAAAAATGATCCAAAGTTTTTAATAATACACCACACAGGCGGTACTGATAGCGATCCTCTCGCAGATACTTCGCACCATACTTTTGATATTGTTAATAATTGGCATAAAAAGTTATGGAACTTCAAAAGTGCCTTGGGCTATTACATAGCATATCACTATTTTATAGACAAGCAAGGCAAGGTTACGCAGGGACGCGCAGACACTGACGAGGGTGCGCACACCATTGGCAAAAATCTCTCTAGCCTCGGTATTTGCCTCGCAGGGAACTTTGACGTTACTAAGCCGACTACGGAGCAGGTAACGGCTCTCAAAGCCCTCCTAAAGGCAAAAATGAGCCAATACAGCATATCTTTGGCTAACGTTGTGCCTCACAGAAAGTTTGCTCAAAAGTCTTGTTACGGGAACCTCCTGACGGACGCGTGGGTGCAAGACTTGCTTAAAGAGCCTGCACCGACACCCGTACCAGTACCGACCCCGAGCAACGACGCTATCAGGGACGAAATCAGGACACACCTTGCGGCGGTAGACACCCTGCTTGGAAAAGTGAAGTAAACAAAAACCCCACTCGGGGTTTTTTTATACTTCAACTATTTTGATACCGTATTGCGCTTCAACGAGTTTCTTTTTGAGGCGGTATACATCAGTGCGCACACCTTTGACATCAATAATTTCCTCCCTGCCGTCGGCATATTTCACACGAAAGTCGGCGAGATATTTACAAATCTTTTTCTCGTTCAAAACAATTTGAAACGGCACCTGACATTCATACTCCACTACTCGATCACGGGGGGTGGTGGCTTTGCGTTGCCAATCCAACTGCATTGCGTATTCTGCCTCCTTTTTGGACATAAACTTTACGCCCTTATATTCCGTTTGCACGTTGCGATATTTGGAGAGTGTTTTTGGTATGACCAAATAATTTTTCATACACATAGTATATCAACAACCTGTGGATAACTCAACCTTAATTATCAACGTTTCCTTGTATTCATTGGGTTTTAGCCGTATCCACAAGACTACGGCAAGCCGTATTGACAGCATACGGCTGATTTGCGATAATGGATATGTCGGAGGTCGGTACGACAAACTTAAAATTAAAAATCAATATTCAACTTATGACGAAAAAGAAAGCAGAGACAAAAAAGCCAGCAGAGACAAAAAAGCCAGTCGCAACAATTCAGAGCAAAGGCGGCAAGGCTGTTGTCAAAAAGTATGGCAAAGACCATATGCGTAAGTTGGTTCAAAAGCGTTGGAACAACGCAAAGAAACCAGCCTAAAAATATGACATCAAATCTTACAGTAGCAAAACCAAAAAAGAGTATCACGTTTTATTCTCTCTTGGAGAAGTACGACGGAGATATTAAGAAAGCAACAGCAGGTGAGTTGCGCCGTGTACGTCCAAATGGGCTTTCAAACCTATTCAAGGCGTGGAGAGTATACGACAAACTAAAAAACGAAAACGCACCTGTCGAAAGTGCGTTAGCGTAAAACCAAATCTTACAAGTTAGCAAATATATTATATCCTATGACTGCAAAAGACACTAGCAAGGACAGTGGACAACAGGTTGCACTCGCACCGATTGACCAGTTCCGTGTCAGCCTCCAAAGAGAACACCAGAAATCAATCGAGAACTTTTTTAGAGGAGACAAGGAAAAGGTAATGAAGTTTATGAGTTCAATCGTCTACTCACTCAAAAAGACGCCGAAGTTACTTGACTGCGAAAAAAGCACACTCATAAATGCCTTTATGACTTGTGCGGAATATGAATTGTACCCGTCAAGCGTATCAGGAGAGGCATACGTGCTGCCTTACGGAAAAGAGGCACAATTCCAACTCGGGTATCAAGGGGTTATTACACTTCTTTACCGAGCAGGAATGCAAAACATCACAGCCGAGATCGTGTATGCAAATGACGATTTTGATTATCAGGCAGGATTAAATCCAACACTCACACACCGTCCAAAGGTATTTGAGGATAGAGGAAAGCCAATCGGAGTTTACGCAGTTGCAACTCTATCAAGCGGAGAGAAACAGTTTAAGGTTCTTGGAGAGAAAGACGTAATGAAGTTCAAGGAGTTTTCAAAGAGCAAAACATCAGAATACAGCCCTTGGAACCCAAAGAATGACCCTGAACTCTCAATGTGGAGAAAGACCGCAATTAAGCAATTAGCAAAGTTCTTACCAAAAAACAGCACCATTTATGAGGCGTTTGAGAAAGACAACAAGGACAGTCGCATTAGTGACGCAAAGAACCTTGCTGAAAACAGTGACCTTAAAATGGGTAACTTATTAAAAGAAAATAATTATGACCACAACCAAGAAGTCAACGACAACGAAAAGGAAATCCAAGTTGAAGAAGTTGACACTGCCGACAGTAACAAAAAGAGTTAGAGACGAGGACTTGGCTTGTGAGTACGTTAATTTTCCAGTCCCACATTACAGTTACTCGTCACTCACAAAGTTTGGTTCTGATCCGTTTATGTTCAAGGTGAACTATATCAACGGAGACCAAATTGAGACAGTAAGTTCACCTGCAAATGTTCTCGGGCGCACAATACACAAAGCACTTGAGACATACCTTGGTGGAAACAAGGACGTTCCAGTACCAAACAATGACGGTGAGGCAATCAAGATTGCACACGCAACAGCACTTGAGTACTTGAACGGATACTCTGACGGTTTTATTGAGTACAACACACTCGTTGCGAACCGTGCGAAATTGGAGGAACGATTTGCATTTGTATTCTTTGGTTACATCAAAGAGTTCAATTACAAAAAGTTTGTCAAAGAGATTGTACTTGTTGAAAAAATGCTCAAGCACAAGATCGAGGTTGACGGTAAAGTTTTACCAGTACCGCTTAAGGGAGCAGCAGACCTCGTATATCGAGACTACAAAGACAGATTGATAATGAGAGACCACAAAATAACCTCTCGTTACTCTGACCCCGAGGCGATTGACGGTGCAAAACTCATTCAGGCAGCAGTTAATTACTTTCTTGTTGCAGCAGAGACAGGCGAAAAGCCTTACTCAATGATATATGCGGAGTTTAAGATAACACCGAATGCAGACGGTTCACCACAAATGCGAGAGTTTGAAATCGTATTTGAGGAACACCCTCTCATTTTCGAGTTCTTTTATCGCTACTATTACGACGTAACAGACGCATTGCTCGGCAATCAAGTGTTTGTTCCAAACGTGTACGCAATGTATGACAAAGAGGTTTCAATCCTCGCTTACATTCACCGCTTGGATCAGGACGAGGCACGAGAGAAAGCGTTTAAGAAAAACAAAGTTAGCAACATTACTGACTTTCTAAAGAAACGAATACAGAAAGACGGTGCAATGAAACAGTACCTTGAGACCGTAACAGCAAAGTTCGTTTCAGCAGAAACATTAAATTATAAGAATATGACAACAGAGGAAAAAATCAAAATGAAACTAGCCGAATACGGGCTTGCTGTTGAGTTTGACAGCAAGGTGCAAGGCAACTCGGTTGATCTATACCGATATAACCCCTCCATTGGTGTCAAAATGGCACGCCTACGCAATTTTGTTGATGATGTTGAGCAAGTTACTGGAATCAGTGGTATTCGCGTCCTAGCACCTATTCCCGGCTCAGAATTGGTAGGTTTTGAGATACCAAAGGAAGTCAGAACATTTCCAAATTTACCAAGTGAGGGAGTTAGTCAGTTTAAATTAGCTATTGGCCAAACAGTCAATGGAGAAGTAAGAAGATTTGATATTAG
>Ga0247842_10001697_pt1 | contig 35342 bp, 25 predicted proteins | sample LaCruzMarch2015__3_FD_192411 | JGI IMG/M metagenome (GOLD analysis project Ga0247842, IMG submission 192411) | Freshwater microbial communities from meromictic Lake La Cruz, Castile-La Mancha, Spain - LaCruzMarch2015_19m | ecosystem: Environmental > Aquatic > Freshwater > Lake | place: Spain...
TGTTGGTTTGCAAAAGAATATTTTATAGAAACGGAAAACTATTGTCTTGGTGATTAAAAATATTTAATGTGCTAAAATAAAAAGGCATCACCAAAATTTAGCTCATTGTGCAACACGCTCTGAGGGACAAAATCTCCTTTAGCTAACGGAATTTCGCTCCATATTACTGTTGAATATTTCAACAATAGTCAAACTTTTTTGACTATTAGTCATTGTTAAAACAGGTTTTGTCTAGAAAAGTCTTGGCTTCCGGTAGGCATCGCCGCCATATCTGCTAATCTTTCGAGCCTTCTCATCCCCTTTTTTTTAGACAAAATGATTGAGAGTTTTTAAGTAAAATTTTGTAAAAAGGGGGAAATGGGTAAATAGTCAAGAAAGTCAGGCTAAGGAAAAAAAGTGAAAGTGAGTGACATGGTTCACGCCCCACGCAGAAGCGGACGCAAAGCCGAACAGAAGCCAAAAATCATTAGTCAAGCTTTAGCAAACTTCAAATAAAAGGTTGAAAACAGGCAAAAAGTCAGGCTAAAAAGATGCCGATGATAATAATGAACTCCCACCCTAATTTCCCACCTACTTCTCTCAAGACTGAAAGACTATAAAGTGACGTAGCTACCGTTTTGGGCTTAGCGAACTAAAACGGTTAAGCAATCAACCTTTTACTGTAAATATTTCTTCCGTAAGCCATCAAGTATCCCGTGGAGTTCCTGGTTCCGGTTTTCTCCTATGACGCTCTTTTCAAAATTAAAAGAGGTTTATTCGAGACCGAGGGCTTTCATTGCCCCCTTGATTTCAGAAACGCCTTCTAATTTGATTGGGATCCGTATATCTTTTTTACCGGTATTTTTTGAAGGGATAAGTACTTTGGTAAAGCCGAGTTTTGAGGCTTCCTTTATTCTTTTTTCTAAATTCCCCACGCTACGAATCTCCCCTCCCAGACCTACTTCACCGAGGACGAGGGTATTGAATTCCACTGTTCTATCTTTGAGGCTCGAGGCAATGGCACAGCAAACCGCCAGATCTACTGAGGGTTCATCTATCTTTATGCCTCCTACAATATTAAGAAATACGTTTGCAGTAGAGAGCCTGTAGCCACATCGTTTCTCGAGAACTGCAAGCAATATTGAAAGCCTTCGCTGGTCAAATCCGTTCGTAACACGCTGAGGATAGCCGTAATTACTTGGAGTTACGAGTGCCTGGACTTCAACAAGAAGCGGACGGGTTCCCTCCATGCAAGAGGTAACAACCGAACCGGTGTTGGTTGAATTCCTTTCGGAAAGGAAAAGCTCACTTGGATTTTTTACTTCTTCGAGCCCAAGTTCCGTCATTTCGAAAATACCTATTTCGTTAGTGTTGCCATAACGGTTTTTATGGGCGCGCAATATTCTGTAGGATGAGGAGCTGTCTCCTTCAAACTGAATAACGACATCAACAATATGTTCAAGTATTTTAGGGCCGGCAATGATTCCTTCTTTTGTAACGTGCCCTATTATTATTGCGGTGAAGTTCAGTTCCTTTGTTTTTTCCATCAAGAGAGCTGTACACTCCCGCAGCTGAGTTACAGTGCCGGGGGAATTGTCAAAGTCATTATTGTAAACAGTTTGGATGGAATCAATAACAACTACTTTTGGCTTTTCCTTTTTGACTGTATCAATAACGTGAAGCAGATTATTTTCCGCCTGTATGAAGAGATTGTCAGATTTGATATTAAGCCGACGGGCTCTTGCTTTGATTTGTTCGAGTGATTCCTCGCCGGTTACATATATAATTTTTTTGTTTATCTTACCAGCTGCCTGAAGAACGAGAGTGGATTTGCCAATGCCGGGATCACCTCCAATTAAAACAAGGGAGCCATCAATCAACCCGCCACCGAGGACTCTGTCGAATTCCTCTATACCTGTTTTGATTCTTTCTTCATTCGCGGGACTTATTTCAGTGAGAGTATGAAGGACCGGGCTGAATTCGGAGTGAGGAGTTTTGCTTTTACCTATTTCATACTGCTCTTCGACCAAAGTGTTCCAATTCTGACAGTCGGGACATTTCCCGACCCATCTTATAGATTCGAAACCGCAATTTGAGCAGATATATTTTGTTTTAATTTTTGACATTTCAGGTCTTGATATATTTGACAAGTTCCAGAACCCGTGGAAGGACTTCACCAGATTTACCCGGGATAGAGTAATCGAGACGATATGATAATTCAGTCTCAGTAATATTTATTTCGACAACGTATTTCCTGTTGTCTTTGGCGATCAACGGTATATATGCAGCAGGATAGACGACTGCTGAGGTACCGATTACAAAAAGAATGTCACAATCCTTTGCAGCCTTTTCCGCAGCGGAGTATTGATCATCCGGAAGCATCTCGCCGAACCAGACAATATCAGGCCGGATTAATCCGCCGCACTCACATTTTGGAGATGAACCGGAATCGGGAAAATTAATGAAATCATATCTCTTACGGCAGTTGATACAATAGTTTTTTTCAATATTTCCGTGCAATTCATAAATAGTGGTGCTGCCTGCACGCCTGTGGAGATTATCGACATTCTGAGTGACCACAGTAACTTGAGGGAAGTACTTTTCCATTTCAGCGATGGCATAGTGGCCAGGGTTAGGATCTGTGTTATGGACAATTTCGCGGCGGTACTGATACCAATCCCAGACCAGTTTTGGATTTTTCATGAAAGCCGCGAAGCTTGCAAGTTCTTCAGGTTTCATCTTGTTCCAGATTCCGTCAGTTCCCCTGAAAGTCGGGATTCCGCTTTCGGCAGAAATACCAGCGCCCGAAAAGAAGACGATCTTTTGGGCGCTTTTAAGTTTAGTTACAAACTCATCGGAAAAGAGGGGTTTTTCCATTTACCTATAAACTTTTCAACAACTCTTTTGATTCTTTGAGGAATTGAGCGTCATCTTCGTCAAGAACGGGAAGGTTAGGAATTTTTTTCAGGTGTTCCTTTGCTAAATCAACTTCATCTTCCTCAATGTATGCTTTAGCGAGTTCCAAATGGTTCATTCTGAAATTGGGTCTGAGTTCAACCGATTTTTTAAGATATGTAATGGATTTTTCCATATCACCCCAACCCAAACCTATGGGAAGACGGACGAGATAACTCTTTTCACAAACTTTGAAATGGGTTCTGCCTAAGACATAGTAAACTACTGATAAAACTTCCTGACCGCCGTTATTGAGCTTAAGTGCTTTTTCGCAATCATCTTTTACTTTATTTACCAAACTTACTGCCGAAAATATTCCTTTGAAAAGAGCAAGACGACCGTTAGCGATAGCTCTACGAAGCAGAGTAATCGTTTTATTCGGGGCTTCTTTTACTGCTTTCTCTGCAAAGTCAACTGCAAGCTGATATTTAGTCAACTGAGCCTCTTCCTGGGCATCTGTGGCAGAAGGCATGTGCTCTGCTATGTCAACGTAACTGCGGCTAATCCTCCAAAGAATTTCGAAATTTTTGGGTTCGAGTTTCTCAGCCTGGAGGAACTTTTCAAGTGCTTTCTCGTTGTTGAATTGCTTTGTAGCCAAGTTATCACCATCGGTAATCAATTCCTGGACAGACTGCCCTAAAATCATTCCCGGAATTGCAAAAACAAAGAGAATAAGGAAAGTGAACCTAAACAAATTAATCATTTTTTTGTCTCCTATAGAAAAAAGTAATTACAGAACAAAAGATAAATATAAAAAAGTAGATTATCAAATTGAATAATTAGTGCAGGGGGGTTGAAATCCGCCTCCGGAGTATAAACGAGGCAAGGTTAGTTACCGGAGAATTGTGAGATTAAGGGGGGAGGGAGCTTGATTGAGGGAGGTACGGCTTTAGTACGGGTCTTGTACGGCTTCAGTACGGCTTTAATACGGCTTTAGAAGCAAGGAAGAGAGAGTAAAAAGGGGGAGAATCAGGGCGAATTATCTCTCCCCAAAAAAAGAGAAGTGATTTTTTTTAGGATGATAATGAGGAATTGGGAAAAGGGAGATTTTGAATTTACTTTTGGGAGAACCTGTTTAGACGAGCTCTGACCAGCGGGAACTCAGGAGTTTCCATACTTCATCAACTGTGATCAATTCCATTGCCTTAAGAACTTCATCATCGGTATAAGTGGAAAGAATCAGGGGCGACTTGATATATCTGTGGATATCACCATAGGGCCGCCAGTCCTCAGGAGCGGAGGAACCTAAAAGAGCGACCACTGGTTTTCTGGTTGCAACTGCAATGTTCATGGGGCCTGTGCAATTTGTGAGAAAGAGGCGGCTTTGGGATATTAGTCCTGCAAGTTCACCAATTGTTTTTGTTTCGGGAGATAAGAGAGCTTTTTTGCCTATTCCTCCGGCCACGCTTTTAGCCAGATCATACTCTCCCCTACCCCAAGTAATTAAAATATCCGCATTTAATTCCTCAGTTGCTTTTCTTCCTATTGCGATGAAACGATCAGGCATCCAGGCTTTCCTGAAGTTGCTGGCTCCCGGATGAATGATTAATAAGTTTGAACTGTGAATATTATTGGCCTGCAGGATATTCTTCCCAAATTCAGTATCTTTTTTCGAAATAGGCATATAGGGGAGATCATCATTTACAGGTACGTCCAGACCTTTGACAATATCGAGATTCCTGTCAACTTCATGATAGTAAGATTTCGGAGTGGATACAGGAATGTTATAAAGTTTAGTTAGTTTTTCCGGACCGGATCCAGATCTGTATTTTGCCCCTGACAACCAAGTTATCACGGCACATTCATCGGAAGTCCAGCGGAGGTTAACAGCAAGATCAAACTTTTCTTTTCTGATTTTGAGGATTAACCTAATCAAAGAAAAGATTGATTTTCCATAAGTGCGATGATCAATAATCGTGTCAATAAGAGTTCCTTCAGGTAAAATTTGCTTCATAAGGTTGGTGGAGAGGAGAACAATTTCTGCCTGCGGAAAAGATTCGCGAATGGCACGGATTGCAGAAGTAGCCGCGAGCATATCTCCCAGTGCGCCCCATTTAAGAATAAGTATTTTTTTTATTTCAATTTTATGTAATTCTGCATTCATGATAAATTCCTGAGATACTCACGGACTTTTGACAGGACATCAGCGACTTCGATTCCGTGAAGGGAATTTAGATTTTTATCAGAAGAGGAAGAAATACCTCTTTTACCGAGAATGACGAATTCTTTTGAGGTGTCATTATAAAAATTCCAGAATTTGGCTACGTCAGCGGGCATGAGAGTAATTACCGGCACTCCGAGGGCAACGGCAATGTGCCTAATAGAGGTATCATTTGAGATACAGAGTGCGGACTTTTCAATTATTGCTCCGATTGCCCTAATGCCCCGAGTAGAATCGTAAATTATGGGGTTTTCAAGCGCTGACTTAAAAACTGCTATAATGTCTTTTTCGCTGGGGCCGAAAGAGATAATTGCTTTCGTTCCAGGAATTTTCTGAATTTCGCGGGTGAGCTGAATGAAATTATCAGGAGACCAACATCTTAATTTATCGCTGGCACCGGGATGAATTACAATTATTTTTTCTGAGGAAGAAATATTTGAATCACGAATTATCTTTTCAGCAAAATCCCTGTCGGATTCATTAACAAAAAAAGCCGTTTTCTTTAGGCTATTTTTTCCGCCTGCCGCAGCTGCAATTTCCAAATAATAATCGATATACGGAATTGTATCTTCTTCAACGAAAGAATGAATATTGAAGAGAAAACTGAAGCTTTGTTTTTTAACTCCAACTCTTTTAGCTGCGCCCGAAAGGAAACTCCAGATGGCATACCGATCACCGGGTTGAAGAGCTACGACAAGATCATACTTGTTAGCTCTTAGTTTATTAATAAACTTAATCTCATAAAAAAGTTTCCCAAATAATCCCGCATTTTTTAAGTTTTTATCAAACCCAATAATATTATTGATATCCGGGTTACCGGAAAGAACTTCCTCAAAGCCTTTACGGATGAGAATATCGATTCTGCTCTCAGGGAATGCTTCTTTCAATGATCTAATTGCGGGGGTAGAGACTATTAAATCACCTATTAATTTAAGATTTAAGACTAATATATTTCTGATCATTAAGAAAAATTTGAATAATTATGTAAATTTAATGAAAAAAAAGTTCTGTTTTCTATTATTTTTCTTTGGATATTAAATAAGTTCACCTTATTTTAGAAAGTATTAATTCTAATTTACCTAATAAAATAAGGTTAATCATGCTTGATGACTTAGATACTAAGATTCTTGATATTCTGCAGGAGAGGGGGCGCACCAAAAGAAGCGAGATAGCGGAAGCAATCGAAATGACAGCTCCGACAGTGAGTGAGCGACTCAATAAGCTTGAGGAGAAGAAAATCATTTCAGGTTATTACGCAAAGCTGGACAGAAAAAAGTTCGGTTATGACATAACCACTTTTATAATGGTAAATATGGATTCATCAAAACACTATAAGACATTATATTCAAAAGCTGAGAAACACCCGAATATTCTGGAATGCCATTCGATACTCGGAGAAGGCTCGCACATAATGAAAGTGATAGCAAAGAACACAGAGGAACTTGAAAAGATACTGGCTGAAATTCAGTCCTGGCCTGATGTTAACAGCACAAAATCTTATTTTGTTCTATCGACACTGAAAGAAACCACAAAAATTAATATAATATAATAATACGAGAAAGGTTAACAAAATGGCAAAAACTCTTTCACCGAATGAAGTATCTCTTAAGTACATCAGAGATAACCGAATTGAATTCGTGGATCTGAAATTCATGGATTTCCCGGGACAATGGCAACATTTGACTGTGCCTGTCTCTCACTTTTCACAGGACTCATTTGAATACGGTTACGGTTTCGACGGTTCTTCAATGCGCGGATGGAAGTCAATTGAACAAAGTGATATGTTACTGATTCCAGATGCTTCTACTATGTTCCTTGACCCGTTTGTCAAGGCTCCGACAATCAGCTTTATTTGTGATATATTTGAACCGGCAACAAGAGAGAAATACGGAAGATGCCCGAGAAATATACTTCAGAAATCGGATGCTTATCTGAGATCCACGGGAATTGCTGACACAGCTTATTTTGGTCCTGAAGCTGAGTTTTTCGTATTTGATGACGTAAGGTTTGATTCAACAGTTAATTCAAGTTTTTACTATGTTGATTCGATAGAAGGACGCTGGAACAGCGGAAGGGAAGAAAATCCTAATCTCGCGTATAAACCAAGGACGAAAGAAGGTTATTTTCCGGTTCCCCCGACAGATCAGTTAATGGATTTAAGAAACGAGATGGTGAGAAATTTAATACGCTGCGGAATTGAAGTGGAAGCCCAGCACCATGAAGTGGCAAGCGGAGGGCAATGCGAAATAGATTTACGATACCAGTCTATGTTGAAAGCTGCCGATCAGTTACTTCTCTTCAAATATGTCGTGAAGAATACTGCAATATTAAATAATAAGACTGTTACCTACATGCCAAAGCCTATTTTCGGAGATAACGGAAGCGGAATGCACGTCCATACAAGTCTCTGGAAGAAAGGAAAACCATTATTCTACGGAGACGGGTATGCCGGACTTAGCGAGATGGCTTTATATTTTATCGGCGGTCTCCTAAAGCATGCTCCATCTATTCTTGCATTTACAAATCCGACCACTAACTCTTATAAACGCTTAGTGCCGGGATACGAAGCTCCTGTAAATCTTGCATACTCACAAAGAAACAGGAGTGCGGCAATAAGGATACCGATGTACTCAGCCAGTCCAAAAGCAAAGCGTGTAGAGTTCAGATGCCCTGATCCGTCAGGCAATCCCTACCTTGGTTTTTCAGCAATTCTAATGGCAGGACTAGACGGAATAATAAACCGAATTGATCCGGGCGAACCGCTTGAAAAGGATATTTATGATATGGCGCCAGAAGAGTTAATGGACGTTCCTTCCACTCCTCCAAGTTTAGACGAAGTTTTGAAAGCTCTTGAGAATGATCACGATTATCTTCTTAAGGGAGATGTCTTTACTGATGACGTAATTCAGGCATGGATCAAGTACAAAATCGAAAAGGAAATAAAACCGATGGCACTGCAGCCGCATCCATACGAATTCGGGCTTTATTTCGACTGTTAAAACCTAATTTACTCTTAAGACTTATCACTCTGCATTAAGGAGAGTGATAAGTTTCATATTTCAAAACATTTTTGCATTTCTTAATAAATTGTTATTTTGTAAAGTAAAATATTAATTATAACAAACCTAATAATTAAGAATTCATTTTGATTTCAATAGATTTTCTTTTACTGATCGGCGCGGTTTTAATCCTTGTAAGCATAATCAGTTCAAAACTGCTGCATAACTTAGGTATTCCAACCCTACTTTTATTTATCGGGGTGGGAATTGCTGCCGGTTCAGAGGGATTTGGCGGGATTGAGTTTGATGATCCGGCACTAGCTCAATCTATCGGCATTGTAGCACTCCTCTTTATTCTTTTTTCAAGTGGACTGGATACTGACTGGAAAGAGTCCAAACCCGTTTTTTGGCCTGCATTTTCCCTGGCGACAGTCGGAGTTATAATTACAGCACTTATAATAGCAGCATTTATAATGCTAATTTTCGGTACTACATTCTGGTGGAGTTTTTTAATAGGGGCAATAATCTCTTCAACTGACGCAGCCGCAGTGTTTGCAGTTCTCCGCATGGGGAATATTACGCTAAAAAAGAAAATTAAACCGCTTATAGAACTTGAATCGGGAAGTAATGATCCGATGGCAGTTTTTTTAACTATAAGTATAATTGAATTACTGATAAATCCCGAAAAGACGGCATTATCTTTTTTGATATTCTTTTTTCAGCAGTTAGGATTTGGGACAATCATTGGATGGGCGGGGGGCAGATTAATGGTTTATTTTGTGAACAAACTTAATTTTTCTTACGAGGGTATTTACCCGGTATTCGCTTTAGCTATTGCAGTAATTATTTATTCTTTAACTGCCGTAATACACGGAAGCGGATTTCTTGCAATATATATCGCCGGCTTAGTAATAGGCAATTCACAACTGATTCAGAAAAGAGCTTTGATCCGTTTCTTTGACGGATTAGCGGTTCTCAGTCAGATAGCAATGTTCCTGACGTTAGGATTATTAGTTTTTCCCACAAAGTTAATTCAAATTACCGGGATAGGACTCCTTTTGAGCGCAATACTAATTTTCATTGCAAGACCAGTAAGCGTATTTCTATCACTTTTACCGTTTCGATACAAAATTAAGGAAAATATGCTAATCTCCTGGGCAGGATTGCGCGGAGCCGTCCCCATTGTACTTGCTACATTTCCGTTGCTATACGGAATTGAAGGATCGGACGTAATTTTCAATCTTGTTTTCTTTGTAGTAATCACCTCATCCCTGCTTCAAGGGTGGTCACTTAAGCTAGTTGCCAAATGGCTTGGACTTTCCTTACCTTTTGTCGACAAGAAAAAAACACAACTTGAATTCAGCAATGAGATGCAGACCGATACTGATATAATTGAAATTATTGTTCCAGACAATTCAGATATGTGCGGAAAACAAATCGTTGACCTCAATTTTCCGAACGACAGCCGGATAATATTAATTGTCCGCGAGGATCATAACATAGTTCCAAGCGGCAGCACAACTATTGAAGCGGGCGATATACTCTCAATACTTATCAACAAGCAAAACACTGAAGTGATCCACGATATTATTTCATCAACACACTAAGCTTGCCTTTTTAAGAGCTTATCATGGGATTACCGATTGTGGGCAAGATTAGCATTAGAACAGATTTCTATTTAAGTTAAATGCAATAGAAGACCTATTAAAAGAGAAAAGATAAAAAAGCCGGTAGAAAAACCGGCTTTTGGGTGGGCCCGGAAGGACTTGAACCTCCGACCCGCTGATTATGAGTCAGCTGCTCTAACCAACTGAGCTACAGGCCCCTTTTACTTGTTATCGTAAAAATGAGTTACAAAGATAAAGTTTTTTCCGATTTTTATCAAATATTTTTTTGATTTTTTACCATTCATGCTGACTTAAAATCTCCCCCTTAACCCCGATAATCGTGACATAAACCGGAACTTTCCTTTTTGTAATATTCAGTGCCTGTTTTGCCAACTGAGCCAGTCCCCCGCAGCAGGGAACCTGCATAATCAGGACATTTATGGATTTAATATTTGCATCATCAATAAGTGAAATGAGTTTGTCTAAGTATACTTCTTTATTTGTGTCCAATTTCGGGCAGGCGATTACAAGGCTTTTTCCCTTTAGAAAGTCTTTGTGAAAATCAGGGTAGGAAAAGCCAACACAGTCAGCGGCAATAAGCAGCTCGGAGTTCTGATACCGGGAAGCCATTGGTGAAATCAGATGAAGCTGGATAGGCCAGTGATCCAAGTGGGATTGGCGCTGGCCAATCTCCCCCACTGATTCGGACTTATCTTCATCAAAGTCATAAGTTGTTCCGCAACACTTTGAGTTTTCCTCCAAAGGAGCGCTTCTGTGAGCCGGAACGGGTATTCCTTCTGAATTAAGAAATTTAATCGCCGAATTATAATATTCAATTTCATTGTGATTTTTCAGGTGTTCAAGGTGTGCCTTAATAACATTTTTTCCCCCTTTAATAATATACTCCATCACCTTTATTTCGTCATACAGTTCGGCTTCCCTTTCCTCAATTGTAATTGCACCGGCGTGACAACGCCCAAGGCAGGCGCCAAGGCCGTCGCAAAACAAGTCGCTTATCAATCTTGCTTTTCCGTCAATTATCTGCAGGGCACCTTCAGCACAGTTGGGGACACAATCCCCACAGCCGTCGCATTTATTTTCATCAATTTTGACTATTTTCCTAATCATATTTCCTCTGTTTAATAAGTTAATTTAAGAATTGATGAGAGTTTAAAACTCTTTAGTTACACACATATTTATTTCTGAAATTTATATAAGGATTATTTAGCAGGTTCGGAATTGAAATACTCCTAATACTTCCTTAATAAACCAATCTTTTCAAGATTTGAAATAGGGATAACTCCTGTATAATATATTCTTAAATCGGTGCTGGTCTTCACGAGAAAGGGATATTGAACATTTTTAGCCCAAAGATTATATGTTTTGGAAGCATCAAAAAATGGATTGGAAGACTCTTTTTCCCAATTGATTCCATCATTCGAAACTGCAAGTCCAAATGAGTTGCTTGATTGAGCAACATTCATATAAACCATTCGATAAATATTTCCATCTTTAATAGCCGAAGGATTGTAAATACCGAGACTCTCCCAATTAGCAGTGGGGACAAGAATTGGATTTGCCGAATGTCTTGTCCAGCTTAATCCATCGCTTGAAGTAGCTAAGCATATTTCAGATCTACCATTTTTATGTGATGAATAATACATATAAAACATTTCCGACACTATAACCACTGAATTGACAACAACCTTAGTCTCATTTGCAAAAGTTAACGGAGAAAACACGGGTAAAGCTTCTTTGGTCCAAACCTTACCATCAAACGATTTTGCAAGACCTACATGACATGTATTATTATCATTACCTCCATTATAAAACATGTAATATAAACTATCTTTTGAAATAACAGCGCCAGGGACAACAAAATGCGAGTCCCATAAGTTTCCCGGAAGGATGACAGATGTAGGTGAGCCCAAATTCCAATTATAACCATCTGTTGAAACAGCTAAACCGATATTCGCTGTTCCGTTACTCAGAATATTCGCAAACCACATTTTATAATTATTTGAAGCATCCACAATGAGAACCGGGTTTCTGTAAAAACCACTTGACCCCGATGATGTCAGAAACACCGGATTATTAATATAATCCAGCCATTGACTGATTTGTTGTGTCCCCCAATGTACGAAGATCTGGATGCTACCACTACCTGTTCCGGTGGGTACTAATGTTAAGTTTACCTGAGTTACAATTGCAGGTAAAATATTCACATCAGATTCCCCTGAATAAAGGACAATATTTATGGAATCTTTTGCATCTACTTTCAAATGCCATAAGCCAACAGGAATATCAGAAAATGAAATTTCCGCACTTGAGTCTGACAAAACATTCATATCCGATACTAATGATTGAAAACCCGGGCGCGATAATTCAGCTGTCACAAACATAATATTTGCGGGGGCGTTTGTTTTATCAATTTTCATCAGGATGCCACCCTTATCATTAGAGGGCTTAATTGGTTCAGTTGGATTACTGTGGCAGGCAAAGAACATTATTGCAAGAAGTGGAGCCAATAAGACTAACATTATTGAGTTTTTCATATAAACCTCAGAATATTGTTACGTGTTTTGTAAATAAACTTTTACGGTATTTTCAAACTAAGTCATAAGACCCAACTTTAAAATACCATTAATGCAATATATCCATTATTTTGATAAAAGTCAAGTCATTATCCACTTATTCACGATTTCGAATCAGGGAACCGGCCTAATATTTCTTTCATTTACTCAGATAATCTGACAATCTAGAGTTTGCAATTGCTTCCCAACTATATTCTTGTTGGACCTTTTTGACTCCATTTAAAGAAAAGTCACGCCTAGTTTTAGCGTCCGAAAGTGCTAGAATTTTATCAGCTAAGTCCCGGCTATTCCCTTCTTTATAAAATAATCCATTCCCCTCCACTCGCTCAGTAACACTCACTTTATCACTTATAATTATTGGAAGCCCACATGCAACAGCATCGAGTTGACTTGTGGATTCCTCTCTTGGCCAAACCCCGATGTCTACCGCTCTATAAAAATCAGGAAGTTCATTAACAAGAACAAAGGGGTGGACAATGCAACCTTTTTTCCTTTTCAGATAGCTTATTTCTTCAACCGTACCAGTTCCGACGAATAATCCGGAAAAGTTTTTATACCCTCTATCGTGCAGAATATCAATTGCATCCGCTAATACGTGTGGACTTTTGTCAATTGAAAACCTACCTGTGTAAATAATCACTATATTATTATTCGGAATCCCCAGATTTGCCCTTATAACTTCTCTATTTCTATTCTGGAGTCCTGAAGCAATGGGACTAAAGAGGTTTGTGTCAACTCCCAAAGACTGGATCTTTATTTTCTCTTGAGGAACCTTAAAAACACTTTTGCATATTTCTGCTGAATCGATAGAAATAGGGTAACACAGAATCGTTTGATTATTTATCAATTTAATAGACGGGCGGAAATTATTCAAAAGAGGTGGGAAGATTTCTCTCCACCCTTTTCTATTAGAAGTTCTTAAAACCGATGAGTGTATATGAGATTCAGTAAAAAATTTTATTCCCGTATCCAGGCAATATTTTGCCGCTACAAATGAGGAATAATCCCAAACATTAAATACCTGAATAACATCAGGATTCAAGATTTTCAGTCTATTATATAAATTTTTTATAGTAAGACCTGACAATCCCAAAGGATCATAAAACTTTCTTTTTAATTCTAAAAGCTCAAAGCGATGCAGAGAAAAGGAATCAATCTTTTTTTCACAAGGTTCAACAATGTGGGGACCCAAATATGGCTCGTAAATAGTTTTATACTTTTTTGATCTGAAATAAATTTGCGCAGTAGAAGTAACCAAGTGGACTTCATGTCCTTTATCGGCTAAAGCACGAGGTAAAAAATTCTCTGCATAGCCAACATTTTCAGAAAACCAATTTGAAATTAAAACTATCCGCATAAATGTAACATATTTAATAAATATTAATCTGACTCAGGATTCAGTTTTTTTTAATCACCAAGCAAGTTAACTGATGTCTATCTTCTCTATTTGAAAGAATTGGAGGAAAAACTTCTTTCCCGGTCGACCAGAAATTCCCCTCCCATAATTCCCAATATTCCTGTTCAATAATTTGAAATTCGGGTATTGGAAACCACTCATTGATATTTGCCCTTGAATAAGATTGACAAACAAAATCCAGATCCTTTTGAAAAGCATCTGAACCCTCAAGTTCATAAACATTTTTACAATATTCGTTTTCCGTGTACGGACAAGTAAGTACTAAATGCCCTCCAGAATTCAGAAGGCTTAACATATTTTTGACTGCACCGGTTGAATCTTTAATATGTTCCAAAACACTTATACACAAAATAAGATCAAACTTGGATTTAACCTGTGTTTTAGTAATGTCGTCATCAATGACATGATAATGCCGGTTTTTCATCCCATCTGACCAATAGTCCCTTATGTTATCGATAGCAGTAACCAGAAAACCACAATTTCGAATTAAATGAGGTAACGCAGTTGTTCCCGTTCCGATATCAAGCACTGTCTTAGGATAATACTTTTTCAGCTGCTTAAAAACGAATTCATATTCTATGACCCGTTCATTTATTCCGATGTATTTTTGATGTTCATACTCTTTTTTAAGGAGAATTTTACCCGGTAAATACTTTATCATTTTACTCAATACATTTTTTTTTAGCCCGTACATCAAATGTTCCTTCATAATTTGAAAAATAGTACAATATTTTATCTAATCCTTGTCGCAATTAATGTAGTAGAGAAGTGATCAAGATACGGGAAAAAACCCGTATATGTTGTGACATTAAAATTATCTGATAATAATTTTTGAATTACATTTCCGTAATGTTCACTTTCACAATTATCAAAAATAAGTACGCCGTTACTTTTTAATTTAGAAATACTATGTGATAAACAAGAGGGTCTGGCTCTACCATCTATTACAACACAATCAAAATAATCATCATTATATTTTTCAATCTGCTTCGCATAGTTCTCAAAATTCATACCTGAAAAATTTTTGTCTTCAGAGATATAATGAGAAGGATTTGAAATATCCTTTTTTGAATATGTTTCATCCTGCTCAGGAACTGCAAGAATATATTCAACATTACTTTGCTTTAATTGATCTAAAAAGCCCTTGACCATTAAGAACCAATTTTTGTCATGCTCAACTGAAACAATTTCACCAACAATTTTCGCAAAAAACAGTGTTGACCCTCCTGAACCATATTCAAATAACTTCATATCAGACCTTAGATGCCGTGATAGAAAGTCAATAGCTTCATAACTGAGCCAAGGGGATGCATCAGTCAGCGAATTCCTGTCAGGTGACATAGATTTCCACCACCTGTCTATGTTTTTTACGTTAACTATGAAATTAAAAGATTTATCACATCTTAAAATGACGGGGAAAAACCCTCTTAGAATAAAAAATAATTTTTTAATTGTTATCATACAGTATTAGTTGAAGTTAAGTTTTTTTTAATCAAATGCCTGCTTATGAAAAAGTAAAGAATTAAATATGATAAATTAATAATCAAAGCAGACAATGCTGCACCGTATATTCCATATTTCGGAATTAACAACAAATTGACACAAATACTTGCTGCGGCCAAAGGTATTCCGGTATATAGGGCGAGATAAGTACTTTCGAAATAAACTATGTAATTACTGAATAAAGGAGTAAGAGAAACAGATATCTGCGTTATCAGAATGATTGGCAATATTGATAGAATAGCATTATACTCTTCAGATATTATATTAAAATAAAAAGCGGTATAAACGACAAGAAAAATTATACCTGAAAGGATACAGAAAAATATTGAAAGCTTCCAAATCATTTTTTTTGTTTTTTCCTTATTCTGATACAAATTTTTCTCCCTAAAGAAAAAAGGAAGCCATATACTTTGAAAGGATGCAAAAAGTATCGGTATCACTGAAGAAATTGTTATTCCCAGATTGTAGACTGCAAGCTGACGAAAATCACCGTATTTTTCAAGAAAGAACCTATCGCTGAAGTTGAGAACAACTCCCAAGAGGGCGGAAATCATAATCGGGAAAGCAAGCTTAACTGAGCGTCTGGCGACATCGGCTTCAAATCTTGGTTTCATGGCTCTAACGTAAAAAATCCCAAATATTAACAAGAGACTAAATTCGGTAACGTAATTGAACTGGAGCCTGACTTCTACTTTATCATAAGTCAGCAGATTTAGAAACACAATCACAATAATATTCACAAAGAATACACGAGAAAGATTATACAACTGAACAAGCTTAATTTTCTGACTTGTCAGGAAATAATTTGTAATCATATATGAATATACAGTCATAACAATTGCCAATAAAACATAGAACCTGTATGACTCATAGTTAATCTGTTTCTTAAATAGAAGTTTTACAATCTGATAATCAAGGCCTGTTAAGTATATTATAGAAAGGATAAAAATCAAAAACGAGGCCAGAACAATATTCAGTGTATAAACCAGCGTACCCCTGTCTTCTTCTTTCTCGTAATCCTGATAAAGCTTGCTTTGTGGGATGTATAGTCCAAAGTTAAGTACTAATGAAAAGGTGGAAATAATTGCAAAAATGTATGTGTAAAGGCCGAATTCCTCCTGAGTCATAAACTTCAGATAGACCGGCAATAAAAGGAAATTAGATGCCCGAACTAAAAAATCCACACTGAATACTTTCGTGTAATTTTTAACTAACTGATTTTCCTTATATTTACTAAATAAATGAAACATTAGTTTTGGTTCGAGGGAGATCTTTCTTTTTTTCTCAAGAAATTCAAACCCGCTGTGAGCAAAATTCCAAACATGACTAATGAACTTAATATCAGAACAATATACTTCGAAAGGAAAAAACTTTTGGGTGCGTATGTGAATTCAACTTTGTGATTACCTGCAGGAACTACGATACCCATAAAACCGTGGTTTACCCGGTGAATCTTTGTTTCCGCTCCGTCAACAGTTGCATGCCAGCCCGTCGGGACATAAGTCGTTGAGAAGACGAGGAAATTATTTCCGGTAGCTTTTACGTCTGCCCGGATATCTTCATCACTATACTTTGTAAGTTTAACAGAGGCCGTAGAATCAGGGGTGTCTACCTTCACGGTTCCCTCGTGAATGAAAGCCCTGTTTTTAGGATTAAACAGATTATCCTTCATCATATTCAGGACCTCGATACTCTTTTTTGTTTCGACTGTGTCAACAAAGAATACTCTCGGGAGCACATTGTCATTTTTCCATACATTGGTTTTCTCGTTGCTGAATAGCGGCACCATCCCGGGTATCCCCTGCTTAGCCTCGGTTACAATGTATTTAACATTTGCAAGATTCCATAGAGTCGGACTGGCAGGGCCAACCACATCCATCATATCCTGGAATGAACGGGGCTTGATTCCAGAGTAACCGTAAAAGTCCTCAAGGAGGAAGTATGCATTATAATTTGAATTCTGATTGTAAGACCCGAGACTTCCGTCCTGCTTCAGATTAAGCAACCTGAAAGGTTCTTTATCTTTCTGAGATTCAATAGCGGTCACGTAATCCGGTTTGTTGAACATTCCTTCGATATCAGGATTATCAATAAACTTTGCGCCTCTCAAATCAACTCTCCAGAGGTCAATAATTACAATCACAATTGCAAGGAGTGCAAGAATGTCCGCGCTGATTTTCCTGTTAACATAAAGAAGCGCCGCACCAAAGAAAGCTGCAGTGAAAGCAAACGCGAGGATCATATCGCCGACAAACATTTCTGCCATAAAAGGGGCAAGGGCTGTATATTGCTGAGCCATTTGCTGTTTTGAAGCCTGTATACCGGCAGCATACTCTGCCACTCTACCTTCAAACCACCCTGAAATAACGCTACTCAATAAAATGGAAAGAACAAAAATTCCAATTGAAGCAAAGGCAGTATACTTTAAGGCGTTTATCGAGCCGCCTTCTTTTTCTTTAAGCAGATTTATAATTTTCAAAAGTCCCAGCCCTGCTAAAACCGGAGTTGACATCTGAACAAGAACAAGAATCATAGACGGAACGCGGAATTTGTCGAAGTACGGGAAATAATAAAACATTAAGTCAAAAAGCAGAGAGAAATTCTTTCCGAAAGAAATTACGAGCGAGACCAGTGTCAGGATTGTGAGGTAGCGGATCATCGGATCTTTCCAGCCTGTGATTGACGCGAATAGTGCAAGGAAGAAGACAAGCACACCCATATACATTGCAACATCCACGAAAGGCATCTGGCCAAAATATGTGTTCACTTCAACTTCCTGCTCCTGGCTCAAAGGACCTTTATATGTCACGTTTCCAAATCCGTAGAATGTGGGGACAATAAATGTCATAACCTCTTCCGGCGAAAAAGACCAGCTTGTGTGATATTCATAAAAATCGGACTCTGTCTTTGTGGATGGTTCCTGAGTAGATTCAAGAATACCCACAGTTCCTCGTGTTGAGTAGGGTGTGTACTCCCAGATCTGAGTGAAGTTATCCGCGGAGATAAGCACCGAAATAACAATAGCAACCGTGAGCATGACTCCGGATTTAAGAAGTGCCGCAACAGACTCCTTCTGTTTTTTGATAAGATACCTTAAAAGGAAGTAGATATAATAAATGGCCAGTGAAAAGAGAGTGTAGAAAATAATCTGAACGTGGAAGCCCTGAATGAATAGTTGAAGAACGATAATGAGAAGAAGGAAATCTATCAGCTTAAACTTCTCCTGGAATTTCATGATGAAAAGAAAAATCAGAGGATACCATGCCAATGAGGTGAGTTTTGTAACATGCCCTATAAAAAGAAAAACAATAATACCGGTACTGAAGGCTGTCGCCACGGCAGTAAAGAGACTCACCATCGTGTTCTTCGTAAGGTGCCGCATAAACAAAAATGAAGAGATACCCAGAAGGATCAGATAAAAACTCCACCGCGTATATTCAACCGAGAAAAAAGAAGTAAAGAAATCCCTTACCTGCGTGAAGACAAGCGCAATGACATTAAACCAAGGGAAAGTGGTTCCCATTGCATACGCCGGAAGACCCAAAAATACGTGGGGATTCCAAAGGCTGAACCCTTCCCGGTCTTTTTCCACATAGGGGATAAGGCTTTTGCTTGTGAGAATATCACCGGACTGAAATGTCTTCCCACCAAAGTACATCGGGTTAAGGAAAACCAGGAAAAGAATTACAATTACCAAAATAACGGCAAGGAGGTGATATTTCTGAGGAAGAATATTCTCCAGGCTGAATTTGTTGAAGAAACTATCCCGTGCTGTGCTTGTCCTGGTTGTTATTTTTTTCTTTGCCATTAAAACTCCGGTGTATAAAAATTATTAATTAAGGCTTCTGCGCCACATAAGTAATTCCTGAGCCTACTTTGTTTATCTTCTTAAAATCAATCAGCATAAATAAGAGGCCGAAAGGAAGGAAGAGAATGTAATAAAGAGGCAGAAGCAGAATTGCGGCCTTTAGTTTATTGGCCATCAATAAAGGATATTTGATAATAAGCCGCCAATATAGGTCGCCCCAGAACCCGTAGGAATACTTCGAGTTATAAGGTTTGAATCCTAAAGGTGAGAGTTTCCCGGTCATGTCCTCATAGCTGTATCCGTTTCTCGCATGCTCACCAATGAAACTCTCCTCTTCATCAGAATGAGCGTCGCTTCCGCCAAATATGGACGGGGTGTTGATGAGCAGGAATCCGCCAGGCCTGAGGGCGTTGTAATAATTCGAGAATACTTTTACATCCTCAACTATATGCTCCATAACATCAACACAAACAATCAGATCATAGGCCTCTTTAGCAGAGATCTCAAGCAGGTCGCCGACCTCAAACCTGATATTGGAATAATTTTTATTCCTGAAGAACAGGCTGCAGTCTTCAATCCAGTTCGACTTAACATCGATAGCATAAATGCTGCAGGGGGACATTTTATTTATCATGAAATAAGAATACTGCCCGTAACCACTCCCTGCATCTAATATTTTTATTTCACGGTTGCCGGATTTTTTTCTAATCTCCCTCAGTTCGCGGTGGACATACCAGGCACGAAGGAAAAACAGATCCAGCAGGTGATAAAAGAGTGAGCGGAGTGGCGGATATTTTCTCAGAACATTCGCGAATATATCTTTAATCGGGTCGTAATGCATACCGGAAATCTGCCTTATAGTTAAACGTTAGAATCTCTCAGTGCATATTCGCTGCTTGGATGAGATGAGTTCACCATCATCTCCCCAATAAGACCGAGCGAGAAGAACTGGAGACCGACAATAATAAGCAACACACCTAAAAAGAGCATAGGGCGGTTGCTGAGAGACATATTCAGGAATATTTTCTCGTAACTTAAAATAAGATTAACAATAATACCTGCAAGTGAGGAAAACGCACCCAAGAAACCAAAAAGGTGCATAGGCCTTTTTGCATACCTTGTTATGAAAACTACCGTAAGCAGATCAACGAATCCCTTGAAAAAGCGGGATACTCCAAACTTGGTATAACCGAATTTCCTGGGGTGGTGAGTAACAACAAGCTCAGCAACTGAAAATCCTTTCCAGTTTGCAAGAACAGGAATATAGCGGTGAAGCTCACCGTAAATTCTAATATTGTCAAGAACATTCCTGTTGTAGATCTTAAGTCCGCAGTTGAAGTCATGAATCTTAACGCCGCTGAACCAGCGGGTAACAGTGTTGAAAAACTTGGAGGACTGTTTTTTGATAAACGGGTCATATCTTTTCTTCTTCCAGCCAGAGACCATATCGTAACCTTCATTCAGCTTGGCTAAAAGGTTGGGAATCTCGTTCGGATCGTCTTGCAAATCAGCGTCCATCGTCACCACAACAGTGCCTGTAGCCTTTTTGAAGCCAACGTTAAGTGCGGCCGATTTGCCATAATTCTTCTGAAAACTGACGTACTTAAATCTCCTGTCGCCTCGGCAAATATCCTTAATCACTTTAAGAGAGTTGTCCGTGCTTCCGTCATCAATAAATATAACTTCAAAATCAAAATTGTTTGCGATGCAGACTTTCCTGATCTCGCCCGATAAAGGCTGAAGGGAGTCCTGCTCGTTTAACAACGGGATAACGACCGAAAGTTTTTTAACATGAGGTCTCTGATTCTGCTGCCTCTGCTGCTGTTGCTGCGGTCTCTGGAGTTGCGGCCTTTGCTGCTGCTGCTGGAGTTTCTGCTGTTGCTGTGGCTGCTGCTCCTGCTGATTCGGATCATGGGGGACTACGTTAGTGTTTTTAGGAGTATATCTTCTTTTCTGATAATACCTTGTCCGGTTTTCAGGTCTATTAGTTACATTTTCTTTATTTGAATTTTCCTGGTTTTGATTTTCCATTATTTGGTGCTTTCTAAAATTTTGTATGTTAGTTATTTATTAAGCAAGGCTTTTGCTTTGTTGTATATATTGTCAACAGAATAGCCATACTTTTTGAACAATACCGAATCGGGAGCAGATTCACCGAATCCCTCAATCGATATCACTTTACCATTCAGGCCGGTATATTTATCCCAGCCAAAAGAAACGCCCGCCTCAACGGCAAGCCTTTTATCAACTTCATCGGGGAGAATAGCTTTTTTATAGGCAGCGGACTGACTGTTGAAAAGCTCAAATGAAGCAACGGAAATAACCCGTGCTTTAATCCCTTCCGAAATTAGCTTATGAGCAGCATTAACAACAGGAGCGAGTTCGGATCCGGAAGCCATAAGAATAATCTCCGGTGTCCCTTCCGTATCAATCACAGTATAAGCTCCTCTTTGAATCTCCCTTTCCGCCTTTTTTGCAATCTCCTCAATAAAAGGCACCCCCTGCCTTGTAAGGAGAAGCGCAATTGGTCCCCCCTTATGCTTGAGTGTAAAGCGCCAGGCTGCAACAGTTTCCGAAGCATCCGCAGGCCTCAGGACAATAAGGTTAGGAATAGCCCTCAATGCAGCCGCCTGCTCAACCGGCTGATGAGTCGGGCCGTCCTCCCCGAGTCCGATACTGTCGTGAGTGAAAATATAGATTATTTTCAGTCTCATCATTGCAGCCAACCTGATAGCAGGACGCATATAGTCCGAGAAAACGAGGAATGTCCCTCCATAAGGAATCACGCCGCCGTAAATAGCCATCCCGTTAAGTATACCCCCCATTGAATGCTCGCGTATCCCGAAATGAATATTCCTTCCGGAATAGTCGGCACTTGAAAAAGAGGCATACTTTGAGAGCGAAGTGTTGTTTGAGGGGCTCAGATCAGCAGATCCGCCCAATAAAGTGGGGAGCGATTCTGCAATGGAATTAAGCACCTGCCCAGACACAACGCGAGTGGCAATTTTCTTACCGTCATTAGTAAATCTTGGCAGTACTTTTTTCCAGTCCGTTCCGAAATCGCCGGAAAGTACCTGATTAAGCAATTCAGCTTCCTCCTTGTAGTTTTCCCTGAAACGTTCATAAAGCGCATTCCAATCCAACTCATATTCGGCAAAGCGATACTTCATTTCCTCAAAATGATCCTTCACTTCCTGAGGAATATAGAACTCTTCTTCATATTCCCAACCAAGGTTTTGCTTTGTAAGCTTCAGTTCTTCAGCACCGAGAGGGGAACCGTGAACCGATGAAGTCCCCTGTTTATTTGGGCTTCCGAAACCAATGGTGGTTTTCAAAATGATAAGAGTCGGCTTAACAAAATTCTTTGCATCCGTAACTGCCTTTGTAATTGCAGGGAAATCATTGACATCCTCAATTACGCGGACATTCCAGTTCATGGCAGTAAAGCGGTTCTGTATATTGTCTGAAAAAGTAACAGAAGTTTTCCCTTCAATGGTAATTCCGTTATCATCGTAAAAGACACAGAGGTTATTCAGTTTGTGGTGCCCTGCAAATGAAGCCGCCTCATAGGAAATCCCCTCCATAAGGTCACCGTCGGAGCATAATACAAAAATACGGTGATCGAGGATTTTCTGTCCGAACTTAAAGAATTTTGCGCTGAGGAATTTCTGCACTACTGCCATTCCAACAGCATTTGCAAACCCCTGGCCAAGGGGGCCTGAAGTCGTCTCAACTCCGGGAGTCTGCCCATACTCAGGATGCCCCGGCGTAATACTTCCAGGCTGCCTGAAGTTTTTAATTTCTTCAAGCGGAATGTTATAACCGGTGAGGTGAAGGATACTGTAAAGAAGCATGCTTGCATGCCCGGCAGAGAGGACAAACCTGTCCCTGTTTATCCAGAAAGGATTTGCGGGATTATGTTTCATCAGTTTTGTATAAAGGTGATAAACAAGGGGGGCGCAGCCAAGTGGCATTCCCGGGTGTCCGGAATTTGCTTTTTGAACTGCATCAATGGACAATGTCCTGATCGTATTTATAGAAAGCTGCTCAATATTCACATCAAATCCTGTTAATGAATGTTATTTTTGGCGCAAACAATTACAGTTTGCGGGATTACAAAAAAAAAATGTTATGAATAGTAAATTTAACAAATTTTCATGTAATTATTCAGAATAAAATGAGTGGTGTCTGAACTGTGATTAATATGATTATTGTGATTTTTTGATGATTATGGTTTTCGATACTTTTTGTTTTCGAGTCGGTGGTATTCCAGGCTTTTTGCCCCGAAGTTGATAAGCAACCCTATTTCCAGATTATACGCTTCAAGATAGTTCATCGCCTGAGCAAGGTGCACAGGTTCTGTTTTAATTAAAGCTTTCAGCTCTACAGAAACGGTTTTCTCTACCAAAAAATCGACTCTTCTGCTCCCTACATTTTTATCCTTGTAGTAGACCGGCATTTCATATTCACGGCTAAAGTTTAACTCCCGAAGCTTCATTTCATGCTCCAGAGCCCTTTGATATATTACTTCCTGAAATCCGTTTTTCAATTCCCTATGCACTTCCATTGAGCATCCGATAATTTTAGCCGTTATTTCTGAGTATTTATATTTCTCATTTATTATCATAGTAAACTCCTTTAAAATTCATATTAATCACTGTAATCACATTAATCACAGTTCAGACAGATTATTCCTTATTCGGGAATTGGCGGAGGTTATAGGAAAATGTGAGTAGGATATACCTGCCCAGGGAATTTGATTTCCGGTCTTCGATACAAATTTCATCTGTGAATCTGGTAATGTTTTTATTCCGGTCCAGGAGATCATAAACATTCAGCCGGACTTCCCCCGCCTTATCGGAAAACAATTTCACTCCCACCCCCGCATTGATAATCAGAGTGTTCTTATCATACCCCGCAGGGAGATTGGATCCGTACCGGTGTGCCATATCACCGCTTACGGAAATCCTTTCAAACATAATAATCTTAAATTCTGCACGGGTGCTTTGAGTATAGTAGTCTCTGCTGCCAATCCCCCCGTTGCTTATCTGCCGGTTGAAAGTACCCGTAGTCGAAACAGAAAAATCCATATTGTCAATATTGCTGCTCAGAAAGAATTCAGAGCTGTATGTATTATTAACCGCAGAGGAAAGAAGACTATTGACCATCACGGGCCTGTCACCGTATGTGGAACTCAACTCCAGACTGACGTTAGATTTAAGAAAATCAACCGGCAGAGAGTAGTTGATAAATGCGCCCAGATAATAACTTTTATCCAGATTCACAGGGTAACTTAGGTAACTCCCCTTTTTAAGAAAGATGTTCCTGAACAAGGTTGTATCCGACTCTGCAAATATCTGGAACGTCCCGATTACATCACGGGTGTAAGTACCTGTAACTGACAATCTGAATGAGCTGCGGCTTTCGCTGTTGTATGAATTAAACCTAAGCATTAAGGCATGCTGTATATCCTGCCCAAGCTCCGGGTTACCGGTTTTCAGGAAAACGGGGTTTGAGTTATCCACAGTTGCCTGGAGCTGATCTCCCCTTGGCTGATTATTAGATAAACGGTAGTCCAGATAGCAATAGTCATCCCGTGTGAAATTGTAGGAGAATGAGAGACGTGGCTGAACTAACGGAAACTTCTTTTCTACTTTTGAAAGATACGGGAGAATCTGATCATACTCCAGGTCAGTTCTTCCAAAGAGAAATCCAAGTGTGAAGTTATAGAGAGTATCCGTATATTTATATCCAAGCTGAAGATAACCAGTCCTTCTTATGCTTTCGGAATTATCGCTTAGGCTCGAGTCAAGCAGAAGCTGATTGCCTCCTGAAATATTGAATTTCCTGCTGTCGGGGAGTATCTCGCTGAATGAGTAAAAAGTTTGGATGTTCAGGGAAGCGGATGAGGAAAGAGGCTCATTAAATCCGGCATTGAGAGTGTAATTCAGACTGTTCGAATTGTTTGTCCCGCTCTGGTTAATAGTGTCGGAGTTATTTTGCCCGAAGATATTTTCCGAGAAGAAACTGTCATCCCCGCTTTTATCGGAATACCTGATATCCCCCAAGAGAGAAAAGATTCTGCCCGGTTTAAGGATCATCTTTTTATACATCAGCCCGCTTCCGCCGGAAAAAGCTGAGAATCGCGAAGAGGAGAATGAGGAGACCGAATTCAAAAAGGAATTACCCAATGTGCAAATTCCCGACCGGCCTGAAGAAGACTCGTTTTCGGAAAATCTAAACCTGGGGACTAAAACAAGCATAGAAGTGGAATCAATATTCAGACTCATGCGCAAATTAAAATTATGGGACTTGTCTTCGTTATTATTGTTTGAAGTTTCAGAATTCGTTTGTCCCTCCAGGAGCGGATTAATATATTCCCTCTCAATAGATTTTTGAATTGAATTATCGGAAGCTTCAAATCCATAGGCGGAATTTACCGCCAGATCCTCTCCCCAATTATCGCTATAGAATAAATTCAGAAAACCCGATTGCGTAACTCCGGAAAGAGGCATCATAAAAGTCCTTCCATCCACATCTTCCGGCAGGAAGACTCCCCGGTTAATGTTGTTAATCCCCCCCGAAGCCCCTACCCTGCGGTAATCCTTGAATATTGTGGCTTCCGTTTCCAGAAAATATCTGTTATCTGAGCCATAACCCCCCGAGAACTTGCCGATTGTACTCTCTTTATATTTTCTTTTTGTAATGAGGTTCATAGTCCTTGACAATTCACCGTCGTCAATCCCCGAAAATTCGCTCCCTTCCGATTTCTTATCATAAATCTGAACTTTGTCTATCATCTCCGAGGGCATTTTCCGGAGCGTGTTCTGCGGATTTTCGGAGAGTAGCTGCCTTCCATCAACCAGCACCTCTTTAATCTGCGCACCGCGTGATTTCACCTCTCCATCCGAGACCATAACGCCCGGAAGTTTTTTCACAAGGTCAAGGGCAGAAGCATCGGGAAGAGTCTTGAAAGAGCCGGCATTATATTCAGTCGTATCGCCTTTAGTTATAACCGGGGGGACATTTCCGGTTACTTCCACTTCATCTGTTTTAACTGCCTCCGGTGAAAGGAAGAGCCTGCCGAGCTTAAGTGGACTGTTATCAAGACTGAATTCACTCCGGAGGGTTTTGTATCCGATGAAACTTATTGAGTATGCATATTTGCCCGCAGGCAAAGAATTAAATATGAAACCGCCGTCATTTGCGGTTGCAGTACCGAGGACAGAAGAATCAGGGAGGAGAAAAAGAATTATGTTAGCCCCGGAGAGAGGTTTGCCGGTGGAAGAATCAACCACCAAACCGGTGACATTAAATTGTTGCGAAAACAACGTTAACGCAGGAAATAAAATAATAAAGAAGTATAATAAAATTACTTTTTTTAAGATAGCTTTTCTCCTGATTCCTCTTTGACCTTTTTACTGTTCCACTGTTTCACTTCAACAGAATCATTTTTTTCGTCTCAACTAAACTACCGGTGCGGAGCTGATAGAAATAAACGCCGGAGTTTATTTGATAATCCGTTAGCTGACGGACTGACAATTGATAATTATAAGTGCCTGCTTGTTTTTCCTCATTTACTAATGTTGCAACTTCATTGCCAAGTACATCATAAAGTTTCAGGGAAACATGTCCGCTAAACTCTAAACTATAGACTATAAACGTTTCAGGATTGAAGGGATTCGGATAGTTTTGGGAAAGGGAGAATTGCTTTGCTATTTCTGCTCCAATATCATTCGGATTGACATCAACACCTACTTCCGATTTCATGATTATGCCGTCTGATCCAACTGCAAAACCATAATCTTTTGCGACAAAATAAACGTCAAAGAGTATTTCTTCTGATCCCTGTGTATAGCTGGATACATACCAGTTGATACCTGCATCCGTTGATATCAGGATAAGGTGCCCGGTTCCCACGACTGCGGCATCAGTAGGACTGTTAAAATGTATTCCGTATAGATTATTTGTATATCCGGTGTTTATCTGAGTCCAGGTTATTCCTCCGTCCGTTGTTTTGGCAATAATTCCGGAGTCACGCGCAACTAATCCATTATTCAGATCAGAAAAAGAAACGGCATTTACTTTGGGCCCTTCACCGCAGCCTGAGAGAATCCAGTTTGTTCCCCCGTCGGTCGTTTTAATGAAAGTCGATGCACCTCCTGCTGCATAACCAATATTTGTATCAATAAAACAAATGCCTCTTAGATCAGCGTCAGTTTCGGGAACCTGTATCGTCCAGTCATTCCCCCTGTTTGTTGTGCGTATAATGGATCCGTCAGCACCTATAACAGTCCCTGCGTCGCCATGAAACGAACAGTCATATAAATCCTCTATCAACAGAGGTGGGATGACTTGCCATGAATTTCCTCCGTCGGATGTTTTAACAATCGTGCCTTTTTCTCCAAACGCCATTCCGTCAAAATCATCGAAAAAGTGGACACATCTCAATTGATAATCTGTGCCTGAGTACTGATAATTCCATTTTAACCCGCCGTTTATAGTTCTTAAAATAGTTCCAAAATCACCTACTGCAACCCCTTTTTGTAAATCTGAAAAATGAACTCCGTATAGAGTTATCTTTATATTAGCTTCAAGCAGATTCCAGTTGTTACCACCGTCAGTGGTTCTGACAATAGTACCTTCTGCTCCGGCGACATAACCGGTTTCCGGAGAGGGAAAAGAAATCCCTGCAAGGGGCGCCCCGGTAGGAATAGACATACTATTCCATGATATTCCGCCGTTGGTTGTTTTTAGCATAGTGTTCCAACCTCCTACTGCAAAGCCTTTCAGGTTATTTGAAAATAGCACTTTATCAATATAATTGGATACTCCGCTTGAAACTGATGTCCATGTTTCACCATTATCCGCACTTCTTATTATGGTTCCGTTATCACCGACTGCTACTGATTGGTATCCCGGAACAATATTAATTCCACGTAACAAAGAAGTAGTTCCACTCTGTTTCACTACCCAGTCTTCTCCTGAATTGGTGGTTTTCAGAACTGATCCGTCAGCACCAACAGCGATCCCAAAATTCGAATCCACAAATTGAATATCAGAGAGATCCGAAACCGGAACTTCTTTAGAGTTCCATGATATTCCGCCATTTGTCGTCTTAAAAATAAAATTACCGGCTCCTACAATAAATCCAAGACTGCTGTTTACAAAAAAGACAGATTTTAGATCGGCGGAAGTTCCTGCTGTCAGATGATTCCAATTAAGTCCGGAATTTGTGGTCTTCAGGATTACACTATCGTCTCCCACACAGAAACCTGTACTTGAGTTTACAAAGTAAACATCATTCAGATTTACAGAGGTGCTGCTTACCTGAGGAAACCAGTTATCACCGGCGTCAGTTGTTTTATAAATATTCCCGTATACTCCAACTACCCAGCCGATGTTATTATCTGTAAAGTGAACAGATCTAAAGTGTGTTAAATTACCCCTTGGATGCTGGAAATACCACCATACATGAGGCATCAGAGTATACTGGAAAATAACTAAAAGAAAAAAAATACATTTTATCATATAGTCCTCAAAATTAATTATTTCTTCTTCAGCAAGTGAACACACACCCCTTCCGACGTGTCGGAAAACGGTTTAGAGTCTAAAAATTTGGAGTTTATAAAATTTATTAGGATCATGCAAAGTCTCATTTTAATAAAATCATTTTCTTCGTCTCAACAAAACTGCCGGCTCGCAGGCAGTAGAAGTATATTCCACCGGGTAATTTATCGGCGTTGAAATCTACTTCGTAACTCCCCGCCTCTTTTTCTTCATTCACAAGAGTAGTGATTTCATTGCCAAGTATATCGAAGAGTTTTAATGATACGTTACTCATCACCGCTAACTGATAACTGATAACTGTTTCAGGATTAAACGGATTCGGGTAATTTTGCGATAAAGAATATTCTGCCGGCCAAACAGCAGTGGAATTATCTTCAATTTTTGTCGGGAGATTTGAGAAATTGCTCTTATATGAATTATCAATCACTGAAGAATATCCGCGTGTAACCGTAATCGAATTTATTCCTGTTGTGCCTCTGCCTATTACATACGCAGTGATTATATCAACCGGCTTATTAAATTCAAGTTTGAAAGGTCCCGCAGATATCATACTCCTTATATCCTGGCTGAAATTCGATAACCATCCATAAGGCAAGACAGGGTCACCGGAAAAATAAATAAGTGGGTTTATAGCGGAACAGTCAACTCCTCCGGTTACAATGCCATATCCAAAAGTACATGGATCAATCGTATAACCCTGGTTGATAAGTCCCATTATGTAATTTCTTGCGCTGAGAGCAGTGCCCGGGTCCTGCAAATTCGGGTCTCCGCCAACACAATCTCTCGAACCGGTGACCTGAAGATTCTTCGCCCCTGCATATACTTCCGTCCCGAGATAACTTCCCAATCTGTTATATGCTGTGTCAAGCGGAATATCAGTCCCCTGGTCATAAATTCCGTTTTGATTTATATCCGTGAAGGTCACTCCCGGAATATAGGTAAGGGGACCCTGTACGATCTTTGTAAAGAGAGAGGGAGCATTTATGCCGAATTGAGAGTCAGGGGTTTTATTATATGCGATTGCAGAGTTGCAGAGAGTATCCGTTCCGAAAGAATCGTCCATAGGAAATCCGAGATCGGGGTCTCCGTTGACACCGAAGTAGACTGAGTCCATCACGGGTACCTGCGCATTTTTATTCACAATCGAGTACCTGACAAACACAGTGTTTTGAAAAGCAGGCTCGGTTCCCCAGCGGGAGGCGAAGACAGATTGCATTACTTCGATATTCTGGGGGGGAATATTAAACCGTCTCAGATTTGCAGGAATCCCGTCATTGTAAACGCACCAGGCGGTCAGGTCACCCATCAGGTCAGGCCTGTCCTCATTTGCATCCCAGATATTGTTTCCGTTTTTGTCAACGGGATTGTAAATGCCGTCATTGTCCCCGTCATAAAAGCGGGCGCCTATGCTTACTGCATCCTTCCAAAGCTGCCAGGAGGCAGAGAATGCAGGGTCATCTGATTTTAAAACATAGATAAGGTTTTTCGGATCTTCGGGGACACTCCCAATCGGACCGGACTGATAATCCTCAACTAGTCCCATTGGCATCACTCCGTTAGTCCACATAAGGTTACCGCTGTAACCGGAGAGGGCAAATCCTCCGGAGAAGAGGGCTATAATGTTGGCATATTTCCCGCCGGCACCGTTTATCTGGGGATTCTCATCCGGAATGTTTACATCTGCAAGGACTCCGCGGTTGTTTATCGGTAGGTTGAAATTATTTATGAAGAAGCGGAATGTCTGATAATCAGTGTATTGGGAAGTGTTTTTATTTGTTCGGGTATATTTATCCTGTGTCTGTGCAACAGATAGAAAGTAACCCGGCAGAAGGGTTAAGAATAATAAGAGAATTATTTTTACACGCATAAGTTCTCCATGTTTGATACTCCCTAAACAGATAAAATCTACCTGATTAATTTAATACAAATTATAGTTTAATGCAATAAAATAAGAAATTAATCATTAACATATATACGTATATATATTTATTGGGTCATCACTTTAATGTAAATTTCCACTAATTTTACCGAAGACCCAAAAAAAATAGCCCAATAGGATGAAAAAGGAAGTAGATCATTTTTTAAGAAATTCTCTTCCGCTTCAGGCTGATGGAGTTAAAGGAGTGCGTTGTTTTTCGTTGTCTTTGCTTTTCGTACCGGCGAAAATATCGTCAACCTGTAAACAACTCACTTCTAAACCCTGTCACCTCACATTGAAATCCCTTTATCTTTTCCTCCTCTGCAAGAAAATTATAACAGCAGCGACAATAATTATGATAACCGGGACAAGCAATAACTCGATTAGTCCAAGATGCATGGGAACTCCTTTTTGATTTATTAAACAATTTAATTATTTTTTCGTACTTACACAAGCCAACTCAGAGTATACGATACTCCTTTCACCCTTTCGACCTTTCCTCTTTCCTCTTTCCTCTTTCTTCTTTCCTCTTTCCTCTTTTATCTTTTATCTTTTATCTTTCCTCTTCCCCCTGAATGAATTTCCCGGGGAATACCGACTTATATATTCTGTTAAGCTTTACCATCATTACCTCACTCTCAATAATCAATATTTTCTTGATAAAATCTATACTGTGCCATGCAATTTTTATAGTCCGTAGTACTTTAACCTTTTCCGGAATTTGCAATCCGTTAGCTAACTGACGGACTGACAGTTTTTTGTGCCTTTAGGTACAAAATATTTATAGAAATACAGAAACAAAAAAAAACAGCGTGCCTTTAGGTACGCAATATAGTCTTTTCTTCTGTCTGTCCGTTAGCTAACGAGCGTGTTGCACAACGATATTTTGTTTTGTTCTAAGCAACGTAGTTGCGGCATGTTGGTAGGAAATATTAACGTCCACATATAAAAGCTGCGTAGCTGCGGCATATTCTTAATTCGACAAAATATATGTCGCTCCTATGGAGCTTTAAGGAGAGGGTTACGATTCTATCTACCAAGATTTCGCCCGTTAGCTAATGGGCTTAAAACAATCTCTTCATAGTTGTGCAACACGCTCTAACAGACACATCGGAAACAAAAATCAATTCCATCAACACATCGATAAAAATCAACTAATCCCCTCATAAACTTATAAACTAATAAACTTATCCTCCGATGCCTCGGAACCAAAGGGGAGAATAAGAGGGGTTTACAATAAAAACTCTCTCCGTTCCGCAAGCGGGGATTTTACAGCATAGGGAAACATGCTGTATCATCACTACAGAGAGGACTAACAACTACTAACTAACTAATCATTGAGAAAACTATTTAATCAATACTAATTTCTTTGTGTTCACAAACTCCCCGGCTTTTAATTGATAAAAATAAACTCCTGTAGAAATATTATTTACATTAAATGTTACTTTATGATATCCTGCTTGTTGTTCCTCATCAACCAAAACAGCTACTTCATTCCCCAGTATATCAAATACTCTTAAACTGACTTTACTGCTAACTGATAACTGATAACTGATCACTGTTGATGGATTAAACGGATTAGGATAATTCTGCGAAAGGGAGAATGTCTCCGGAATTCCCTGTCCGTCTTTCACTCCCGACGGATTTGTTACACCAGACTGTGAATAGAGCCCGGTGCTTGTGCCAACAAGGAGATCGTCAAAGTAAAGAACGTTGATCCTCATGCCCACAGGATAGGTCGATCCGTGTTGCCAGGTGCCTGTGGAAAAATCATAGAAATAGATCTCATTATCAACCGCAGCATAAAGTGTATCCTCCCCCTTGGTAAGTGCGTATGCCTGCTTCCCTGCAACATACGGGAATCCGGAGGTTGTGAAAGGAGTCCACTTCCCTGTTGTGTTGAGCGGTTTGTAATAAACTATCGGATGGTTTATCCCCGCATCTGTTCCGCATGCGTAGATTGTGTCCGCGCTTTGCGAAACAAAGAGGTCACGGATTGTGGCGACTATCACTGAGCCTGTGCTTGTTGTCCCGCCGTTCATATCCTGCGCAACTGTCCATGCGGTTCCGTTCTTTGTAAGTTTATAAATGCTTCTTCCGGTAGGCGTGGCAAGGTCATATTCAACTCCAACATACGCAACGGTGTCGCTCCCCTCAATATTAAAGACGATGTCATAAACATCCACATCCTGTCCAACTGCAGTTGCATCAAGCAGAATCTGGCTCCAGGAAGATCCGTTATCGCTTGAGTAAAAGAGCCCTCCCTTTGCCGATTCATGGATGTAGTATCCTGCCATCACTGTATTTGTGTCGAAATCGCAGACTTCAATTGCATGAATCAGTGCCTGCCCGTTGTTAAAACTATAGGGTGGATTCTCCGCCGTGAAGACCTGATTCCATGAGGCACCGGCATTGATGGACTTATAGACTCTCACATTGCCGGCATATACAGTATTCGCATTTCCCGGTACCATTTCGGCAGAGAAATAAGGGGAGCCGTCGCCATTGGGGAATATTGCATTCGTCCAGACAGGTGTGGTGAGATAATCAGTAACCAGGCGGATTCCGGATTTTGACGCTAACCATGCTGTCTGCTTATCAGGTGTCATATCGAAATCATCCACCTGTACTGCTTCAACACCGTCATCAATTTCAAAGATTGTTAATCCCCTGTCGACGGATGCGCCTATTCCCTGGTCGGTTGTCATATAAACAATTTCATAATCATTTGGGTCGGTAAAGACTGCTCCGTCGTTGGCGCTTGTTTCCGAACCGCCCGGATTTCCGAATCCAAACCAGCTTCCGGCAAGTCCGTTGTTGCTGTTATAATTCGATGAAAAGTAGACATAATAATTTACTGCGTTGCCACCGAATGCAAAATTGTTTGAGGCAGCACCCCCCATTCCCGTGTTTACATTAGTCCAGGTTGTTTCATCATCCGAATATGCCACATATTTATTCGGACCGTCGGAGCCCCCCATGAAAAGCCTCCCTGAAGGAGCCACACCGAATGCGCTCCAGTTTGTGTATGATCCCAGAGGGGCAAGCGAGATGGAAGAAAATGTGGTCGCGGCGCTGAATGAAGAAAGAGGAACGGATGACTTGTATAACAGCGGGGATAATCCGAAACTAAAGAGATAGACATGCCCGTTCACGGAGTTATAATGAAGCAAAAATGGGACCATCGGGAGTGCGGGAATAAGGGGCGACGAGGCGTTTGCTGTGAAGTTTCCACTTGCATCAAGAGATCCCCAGTGGACCTGACTCCCCGAGTGGATCACAACGGTTGATCCTTCGAAAATTATATCCGCCATGTTGACACTGAAAATTTTTGTGGCTGTCATTTCGTCAGGATGAACTTTATACACTCCGTCGTCCCATCCGAAAAGGAGATAGCCCGAAGCACTGTGTGCGGCAATGGAACGGATACCCGGGCCAAAGTTGTTATCCGCATCCGCCCCGTTCATTTTATGGAAGGAGCTAAAGACGACAGCCCCGGTTGAAGGGGTATAGACATCCGCGTAAAAAATTGAGTTTGCGCTTTCGGTAGTAATAAATATCCGGGTTGTATCGGAAGTTTTGGAATAGCCGGTTATTGAATTAATTCTGCCGCCGTAAACATTTTCTACCTTTGGCGGGCTTAGCTGAGCAAGAAGTGATGAAGCAAAAAAGAGAATTACAACGATTGAAGAGCAAATCTTATTCATAGTATCTCCAAAATAAAATTCTTAAAAAAGCATAAAATCGACTAAACAAAGTTAACAATTTCTAAATTCGTCACCTAATGGAAACACTTTACGTGAAACCAATTTTCTAATTCATGTCACAAATTAATCCCCTATTCCTCTCATTAATAACCATCTTTAGAGCCTGTTGCACAACGATGGAAACCGTCAGTCAGTCCGTCAGTTGACGGATGATTTTCAATTAAAACGGTTAATAAAATGTCTCTTAATCGCATCTTCCATGGGATAAATCCCATGGTTAATGAGATAACAACAATTGTGCAACAGGCTCTAACAGAGAGAGATTCATTCCTTGTAGTTGTTGAATATTTCAACAATAGTCAAACTTTTTGGACTATTAGTCATTGTTAAAACAGGTTTTGTCTTGAAAAGTCTTGGCTTCCGGTAAGCATCGCCGCCATATCTGCTACTCTTCCGAGCCTTCTCACCTCTATTTTTTTAGACAAAATGACTGAGAGTTTTTAAGTAAAATTTTGTAAAAAGGGGGAAATGGGTATATAGTCAAGAAAGTCAGGCTAAGAAAAAAAGTAAAAGTGAGTGACATGGTTCACGCCCCTCGCAGAAGCGGAAGCAAAGCCGTACAGAAGCCAAAAATCATTAGTCAAGCTTTAGCAAACTTCAAAAAAAAGGTTGAAGCCAGACGAAAAAGTTTGACTAAGAAAAAAAAGTCAGGCTAAAAAGATGCCGATGAGAATAATAAACTCCCACGCTAATTCCCCCTCCCCTCCGACGCATCAGAACCAAACATCAATTTCATTAACAAATGGAGTCCTCGACGACATCTTGAACCCGTGGCGAAATCCCGCTTGCGGGACAGGATTGCGGGACAGGATTGCGGGACAGGATTGCGGGGCAGGCTTGGGCGGGATCAACACATCACTTGTCCCGCTTGGTTGCATAGGCGTCAACCTAAGACCCATAATTTGATGTTGGTGCTTGATTTTTTTACTTTTTCTAGTTTGTTGCAACTAAATTTGCATAATACTCTTTGAGAGTGTGGAAATAATCAACAGTTCCAGAAGACCAGATTTTAGGGTATTTATTAGTGCCCTTTAAGGCATGGTTGATCGAAGTTAGACCGAAGG
>Ga0247842_10001699_pt1 | contig 35328 bp, 37 predicted proteins | sample LaCruzMarch2015__3_FD_192411 | JGI IMG/M metagenome (GOLD analysis project Ga0247842, IMG submission 192411) | Freshwater microbial communities from meromictic Lake La Cruz, Castile-La Mancha, Spain - LaCruzMarch2015_19m | ecosystem: Environmental > Aquatic > Freshwater > Lake | place: Spain...
GGAAACGGACCTGCCCACCCCTTGCAACGCCAGCCGTGGAGCCGATCGCCTGAGGTGCGCGGCCCACCCCGGCTACGCCGGGGTGGGGGTGCCGGGGGAATTACACCACTGCAGGGGACGCGGGCCCCTCCACTGGTGGCCGCCGCCCTGGCCTCCCTGCAGCTGCTCGATCCCGCCAGGCCTGGCCTGGGGAGCCAATCAGGATCCAGCCGCCCCGACATAGATGTCTAAACTAACGGCTAAACGTCCGGTAGCTGATGGCTTCCCAGCTCCCTCGCCAGGATCTGCGCCGCTGGGGGAATTCCCTCGGGGTGCGCCTGCCCGCCGCCATCGCCCGTGAGGCCCGGCTTCACGACAACCAGACCGTGGAACTCAAGGTGGTGGCTGATGGCGTGCTGATCCGGCCCGTCCAGCCCCGGCTCTCCCTGGCGGAGCGACTGGCGATCTACTCGCCCATGGCAGGCGAGGCCACCGAAGCGATGGCCTGGGATCCGATCGGCACAGAGGTCATCGAATGACCCCGCCGCGACCCTCAGCCCCCTGGGTACCGGATCGGGGTGAAGTGATCTGGATCGACCACAACCCCCAGGCCGGACGGGAGATGAGGGACCACCATCCCTTTCTGGTGCTCTCCACCGCCCCCTTCCATGCCTCTGTTGGGTTGGTGGTGGGATGTGCCATGACATCGGCGGCCTACAACCACGGCTCCTCCCTGGCGGTGGATCTTGGGCCGATTCCAGAGCGGCCGCAGGCCCACAGCTTTGTGCTCTGCCACCAAATCAAGTCCTTCGATTGGAAGGCCCGGGGTGCCCGGCCCCATCCCATGGGCTCCCTCAGCAACGACAGGCTGGATCAGGTGCGGTCGATCGTGGGGCAGATCCTGGGATTTGTGGTGTAGCGCGCCAGGGGCTCGACACGGTTTCCAGTCTTGACGCCATCGCTGCTGCGCTGGCCGGAGCCGGAGCAGGCGCTGCAACGGGACAGCCGCTGGTTGTGGCACAGGTAGCAATGAGGCGGTTGGCGGCCAAATCTCGGTAGCCCTGGCTATGGAGCCGCACCAGGGTGATTCAGCTGAAGGGGATGGGACGACGCGCGCGTACGGGGCGCCTTAAGGCGCCCCCCGAAAAGACACCTACCGAAAGCCCGAAACGGCTATTGCACGTGCCAATCGCTTCACTGGCCTCAGGGGCATGATTTTTTTTGGGGGGGGGCCTTGTTGCTGCAACTTTGCACGCCCATGCAGTGATTGCGCCGCTTCGAACCCTCGCACAACGCTGCAAGCGTCTTTCGCCCCTGCTTGCAGCGCCGGCCGCCCTCTTGCTGAGCCAAGGGCAGGCCAAAGCGGTTCTGACCTACAACATTTTTGAATCTGGAGGGGATGTTGTTGTTCAGACAAGTGGCAGCCTAAATCTCCCCCTGACATCCATTGGCTCAGCCGATTGCGGCTCTAGTGGTGCCATAAATTCATCTCGAGCTATTATATGCACAGGCCCAGAAGGAAATTTGGCTCTTTACGGCATTACTGGTTCGCCGTCTTTTAATGGATCCGTGTTCAACGGTATCGGCTCCTCTGTAAGTGCAACTAGCACTTATTTGGTGGGTCAGCTAAACCCATTCAGTCTACCCGTAGGATTTGCAATCTCTTCTGGCTATATTTCTGGATCACCCATCGTCAGTGCTTCTACAATTACCGGTCAAACACTATCAAGTCTTGGGTTCACTATTAATTCTGGTCTGCTTGGTTCCTGGATCCTGGATGGGCACCGGTGACACGATTCAGGCATTGCTTGGCGCACCAGCCGCATCTGTTCCCGGCCCCCTCCCCCTGCTGGGCGCCGGTGCCGCCTTCGGTTGGAGTCGCAAGTTGCGCAAGCGCATCGCCGCTCCTTTGATCACACCGCCCCAGGTCTGATTGCAGTCCTGATTTCCTTTCCCGGCCCTGCCTTCGGCGGGGCTTTTTTGTGGCCGCCATGGGCGGCTATTCCTGCTCTGCTTCCTGCTCTGCGCTCTAGCCCCTGAGGTCTGCCATGCCCCCCAGCTCCGATTCGTCCCGCTCCGGCAGCCTTGTGCTCTTCTCCTCCCCGGGCTTGAGCGTGGTGGCCCTGGTGTTGTTCGTGCTTTTCGCCACGCTCGTGGCGGGGGCCGTGTGGCCGGTGCAGCTGCTCAACCCGCTCTGGCAGCTGCGCCTGGCGAGCAGTTTGGTCAACGGTGCTCCTTTTGCCCTGCTGGGGCTGGCGCTGCTGCAGATCGCCGTGGAGCTGGGGCCCCACGATCCGGTGCTGGAACGCCGCCAGCGGTTGTGCAGTCACCTGGCGGTGGCGGTCGCCCTGGGCTTTCTGCTGCTGGTGCCGTTGGTGGGGGTGGCGGGGCTGCAGCAGAGCCGCTCCACCTCCACCGCCCAGAACTCCCGCATCAGCGGCGCCGAACGGCGCTTGGTGGTGTTGCGCCAGGCCGTGGCCAGCGCCACCAACAACGAGGAGATCAACCAACGGCTACAGCGCCTGCAGGGCCCGGTGCTCGGCCCCGCCGATCTGGCCCAGCCGCTGCCGTTGCTCAAGGCCCAGGCGGGTGCCGTGCTCGATCAGGCCGCCCTGCAGATCAGCCGCGAGCGGGAAGCCAGCCAGCCCCGCACACCCCTGCTCCTACTGCCCGAGCTGCTCCGCAACGCCCTCGCCAGCCTGGCGCTGGCCCTCGGCTTTGCCGCCCTGGCCCGGCGGCCGGGTTCAGAGCGTTCCCTGCTCCAGGAGCTGCAGAGCACCTGGCGGCCTTCCAGGTTCGGCGGCGCCGGTCGGCGCGTCAGCAACGCCGATGGCGATTACCTCCGCGAGCTGGGTCGCGCGGATCGCGCGGATCGCGACTTCTGAGCAACTTGATGCGCTGATGCTAAGATGCACTGAGGCTGAGGCTAGCGATGCGAACCACGCTGGACATCGAAGACGATGTGTTAGCCGCCGCCAAGGAGTTGGCTCGCCGGCAAGGAGTCTCCGCAGGGCAAGTGGTTTCGAGACTGTTGCGCTCTGCCCTCACCGGTGAGGCAGCAGCCCAGCGCTCAGGTGCTGCGGTTGTGGCCGGATTCCGTCCCTTTGCGGCCAACAATCAGCGCCTGGTAAGTAACGAACAAATCGACAAGCTGCGCGATCTCGAAGGCATCTGATGCGGGCCTTGCTGGATGTGAATGTGATCATCGCCCTGCTCGACAGTGGGCATGTGATGCATAGCTCCGCCTGCACCTGGCTGGAGCGGAATCTCGACCAGGGCTGGGCCACCTGTCCGCTCACCGAAACCGGTGTGGTGCGGATCATGGCGCAGCCCGCCTATCCCAACACGCAACCCGCCCAGCAGGTGGCGGCCCGTCTGGTCGAGGCCTGCGACCATCCAAGCCATGCCTTCTGGCCCCAGCAGATCAGCCTGCTCCAGAAAGGTCTGATTCGCTGGGAGCGCATACTCGGTCCTCGCCAGATCACCGATGCCTATCTGCTGGCTCTGGCCGTGGCCCATGGCGGCCGGCTGGTGAGCTTTGATCAACGGATTGAGCCCCAGCAGGTGCCCGGAGCCAGCGCGAGCCATCTCTTTGTCATTTCAGCGATCTGAGCCTGGCGAGCGCTCTCGGAACGACATCAACGAAGGCGCACCGCTTCGGCCGCCCCCTCAGCCCCCAACCCCCTCCGCCACCACCGGATTGCGGAGCGTGCCAATCCCCTCGATCGTGACCTCCACCAGATCGCCGGGCTTAAGCCAGCGGGGTGGATCGGCGGCCATGCCCACGCCCTCGGGGGTGCCGGTGAGGATCACGGTGCCCGGCAGCAGGGTGGTGCTGCCGGAAAGAAAGGCGATGATCTCGGCCACCGAAAAGATCATGTCGCTGATGTGGCCGTGTTGCAGCCGCTCGCCGTTGAGGTGGGTGCTGATCGCTAGGGCCTGGGGATCGGGCAAGTCGGCGGCGCTCACCAGCACCGGGCCGAGGGGGGCGAAGGTGTCGAAGCTCTTGCCGCGGCACCACTGGCCGCCGCCCAGTTCGGGGCGCTTCTGCCAGTCGCGGGCGCTCACATCGTTGGCGCAGGTGTAACCGAGCACCGCCCCCAACGCCTCATCCACCCCCACGTTCTTGCAGCGCCGGCCGATCACCACCGCCAGCTCCGCCTCGTAATCCACCTGGTGACTGGCCAGGGCGGTGGGCAGCTCGATCGGCGCCTCCGGATCCTGCACCGCCCTCGGCGACTTCATGAACAGCACCGGCCGCTGCGGGATGGCGGCGCCGGTCTCGGCGGCGTGGCGGCGGTAGTTAAAGCCGATGCAGAGCAGGGCCAGGCCGAGCAAGGGGAAGGAAGCGAACCCGGTAGACACACCTAACCAACAAAGGATTACCGCATGTGCCAATCGCTTTACTGGCACCAAGAAGCAGGCAATTTTCAGGGGGGGGCAGAATTGCATAAAGTTCTAATATGTCCCAATGAAAAGACAAATTGTTGGCTTATTCCAACATTGCAAACACATTGCTCCCTTGCTGGCCGCACCTGCTGCGTTGTTGTTGGTGCAGGGGCAGGCCAAGGCTGTTCTGACCTACAACATTTTTGAATCTGCGGGAGCTGTGATTGTTCAGACGAGTGGCAGCCTGGATCTGACTGGGGCAACGTTATTGGGCAACAGCAGTTGTGACATAGATGGAGCAATCGTATCGTCAGCTGCAGTTATTTGCACCGGATCTGACATCGGCCAAATCCCGGTTTACATTATCTCAGGTCCGACATCTTTTGTCGGAACTGCAAGTTTGCTTCCCGCGTCCACTGTGTCTGGAATAACTACAGGTTTCGCCGGTGCAGGGTCTGTTTTTGCAATTGATCCTGCTTACAACTTTTCTGACTCAATTGTCAGTAGCGCCACCTTCAATGGCACAACCCTGGCAAGCCTTGGCTTCACTACATCAGGCCTGATCGGCACTTGGTCGTTCACCGGCACCAGTGAGACGATTCAGGTGGTCCTTGGTAACCCACCCGCTGCGGCTGTCCCGGGCCCCCTGCCCCTGCTCGGCATCGGCGCCGCCTTCGGCTGGAGCCGTCGCCTGCGCAAGCGCATCGCCGCTCCTTTGATCACTCCGCCCCAGGCTTGATTACAGCCCTGATTTCATGCACGGCCCTGCCATTGGCGGGGCTTTTTTATGGCCGCCGTGGGCGGCAATTCCTACTTTGCGTTCTGCTCTGCGCTCGAGCCCCCTGAGTTTCGCCATGCCCCCCAGCTCCGATTCATCCCGCTCCGGCACTCCCGTGCTCCTCTCCGCCCCGGGGCTGAGCGTGGTGGCGCTGGTGCTCTTTGTGCTCTTCGCCTCGCTGGTGGCCCCAGCCCTGTTCCCCCTGCAGGTGCTCGATCCCGCCTGGCAGTTGCGTCTGGCGGGCGCCTTGATCAATACCGCCGCCTTCCCCCTGCTCGGCCTGGCCCTGCTGCAGATCGCCGCTGAGCTCGGCCCCCACGATCCACAGCTGAAAAACCGCGCTCGCCTCTGCGCCCAGCTGGCCGTGGCCGCCGCCCTCGGCTTCCTGCTGCTCCTTCCCCTGCAGACCATCGCCGGCCTGCGGACCAGCCGCACGGTCAACAACGCCCAGGCCGCCCGCATCCAGGGCGCCGAGGCCAAACTCAAGGCCCTCCGCCAGGCCGTGGCCGGCGCCGCCAGCAACGCCGATCTCAACCAGCAGCTCCAGAAGCTGCAGGGGCCCGTGCTGGGCCCCGCCGACATCGCCCAGCCCCTGCCGTTGCTCAAGGCCCAGGTCAACGCCGTGCTCGATCAGGCCGCCCTGCAGATCAGCCGCGAGCGCGAGGCCAGCCAGCCCCGCACGCCTCTGCTGCTGCTGCCCGAGCTGCTCCGCAATGCCCTAGCCAGCCTTGCCTTGGCCCTCGGCTTTGCCGCCCTGGCCCGGCGGCCTGGCGAACCCCGCACCCTGCTGCAGGAGCTGCAGAGCACCTGGCGGCGGTCCCGCTTCGGTGGCTCTGGACGGCGCTCCTCCGGCTCCGGTTCTGACTATCTGCGCGAGCTGGGTCGTGGGGATCGGGAGGCCTGAGGGGATGGCCGTCCGTGAGGACATCGCTCGATACAGGCGGAATCAGGTCAGCCGTATTACAATCAATCCAATCGTCGTACAACGTCGGGGCTGGGGGCCATGCCACTCACCGTCAGGCTGGACAGCGAAACCGAACGCTGCCTCCAGGAGCTGCTGGCTGCCACAGGCCAGGACAAGAGCACCCTGATCCGCCAGCTCATCCGCGATCGCTGGCAACAGCGCCGGCCCGCCCCCTCGATCACCGAGCAGTTGGGCGGCCACCCCGATCCCTTCCTCGACACCCTGCCACCGGGCAGCGCTGAACGCCAGGAACGGCGCCGGCTGCTCACCGAGCAGCTCCAGGCTCGCCGGCTGGAGCGGCGCTGATGCGGCGGATCCTGATCGATTCGGGAATCCTGCTCAGCTACTACCAGCAGCAGGAGCCCCTGCATCAAGCGGTGGTGGCCTTCTTTGATCAGAACGCCGCCCAACTGATCACCTCCCCGATCTGCATTGCGGAGGTGCTGTGGCTGTTGGGGGATCCCGGAGATCGCCGCGTTCTCGCCGCTCAGAATCACCTGCTTGGAGCGGTGAGCCGCGGCGGGATCCATGCAATCGACCTGCTTCCGGAGGATTACGCCCGCATCGCTGAACTCAACCAGCGCTACGCCGATCTACCCGGTGATTTCGCCGACCTCACCTTGGTGACACTCTCAGAGCGCCTGGATATCGCCGAGATCCTCTCTCTGGACAGTGACTTCGATGTCTATCGGCGCTTTCGGCGTGAGCCTTTTTGCCGGATTCCCCTGCCGTAAGCCAAGAAAAACGACGGCAGCGCTCTCGCACCAGGCCCATCGTTTCGCCCCCCTTCAGCCACTCCCCTTTAACCCGACCACCCCTCCGCCACCACCGGATTGCGCATCAACGTGATCAGCTGGATCGGGGTGCTGGTGGGCTGGCAGCCGCCGCCACCACAATGGTGAGATGAATCGTTCCGCCGACTGGCTGCATCAGGCGCAGGCCGATCTGGAGCTGGCCGGAGTCAGCGCCGCCGCCGGCCACCATGAATGGGCCTGCTTTGCTTGCCATCAGGCGGTGGAGAAAGCCCTCAAGGGTTTGCACCTCCGCCATGGTCAGCAGGCGTGGGGCCACGGCCTCGGGCGCTCATGGCGCGATCTGCCTCCGGCCGTCGCCGCTGAGTTGGCGGCCAGCGTCAGCGATCTGGAGGACCGTTTGCGCATCCTTGATGCCCTTTACATCCCGACGCGCTACCCCGATAGCCTGCCCGATGGGGCCCCGACCGACCATTTTGGGCGGCTCCAGAGCGAGGACGCCTTACGTCATGCCCGTTCGATCGTTGACGCAATCGCTGCTGCGCTGGCCTGAGCCGGAGCAGGTGCTGAGCCAGGTGCGCCTCTGGGCGGCCCAGGTGGCGGCGGAGCATCCGGGCCTGGAGCGGGTGGGCCTGTTCGGCAGCTACGGACGGGGTGACGCCGGGGTCGGCAGCGATCTCGATCTGCTGCTGATCGATACCGGCAGCAGCGGCCCCCAACACCAGCGACTGCTGGCCTGGCCCCTGGCGGAGCTGCCGCTCAGCTGCGATGCCCTGGTGCTCACGCCCAGCGAACACGCCGAGCTGCTGGCCAGCGGCTCAGCCATGGCCGCCGCCCTGCAACGGGACAGCCGTTGGTTGTGGCACAGGTAGCGATCGGACGCGCAGGAGTTATCTTTATCAAAGGATAAGAAAGCTCAACGCATTTTTCGACCAAACCCTCCACATCCACATTCAGATCCCCAGACCTGGAAAAACTTATAGTCGCGTTCTTGGCATCCCCTTCCTGGTGCGCGACGGCCACTTCGGAGATCCCTACACCGAATTGTTGCGTGGCGAATTTCGCCCCAGGCGGCTGCCCATCAGCGTCAGTCTCATCACCACACACTCGTCCCGGCAACACTTGCATCGCCTGTGGAGTTTTTATGCGCTCCATGGTGTTGAATCGCGCAGCCTCTTCGATGATCATCATGATTTTCGGGACTATGCTCAGCTCCCCGCTCTGGCCGACGCCTTGATGGCCATCCTGGAGTGCCCGGACGCTCCCCGCCCTGCAGGTAGCGACCCTCTGATCAGCGAGACTGGCGCCCACGTGAGCAGGGTCCGGGCGTCCTGATGGTTGCAAGTGGAGTTGCCGGCAGGGCCTTCCCCCTGGCCGCGATCACAGGCCACGGCACCCTGAAGCTGGCCCTGCTGCTGGCGGCGGTGGATCCGGGGCTGGGCGGCGTGGTGATCGCCGGCGGACGCGGCACCGGCAAGTCGGTGCTGGCCAGGGGCCTGCATGCCCTGCTGCCGCCGATCGACGTGATCGACCTGGCGGACGGCCCGGGACTGCTGCAGGCCGACCCCACCCGGCCCGATGAATGGGACGGGGCCACCCGGCGCCGCATCACCGAGCTGGGCGGCGATGCCAGCGGCAGCGATCCAGGCGCCCTGCTGCCCACCCGGGTGATGCCGGCGCCCTTCATCCAGGTGCCCCTGGGCGTCACCGAAGACCGGCTGATCGGCTCGGTGGACGTGGCCGCCTCCCTGAACGCGGGGGCGCCGGTGTTCCAGCCCGGCCTGCTGGCCGAAGCCCACCGCGGCGTTCTCTACGTCGACGAACTCAACCTGCTCGACGACGGCATCACCAACCTGCTGCTGGCGGCGGTGGGCTCCGGCGAGAACCGCATCGAACGGGAAGGGCTGAGCCTGTCCCACCCCTGCCGCTGCCTGCTGATCGCCACCTACAACCCGGAGGAGGGGGCGGTGCGCGACCACCTGCTGGATCGCTTCGCCATCGCCCTGTCGGCCAACCAGCTGCTCGACATCGATCAGCGGGTGACGATCACCCGCTCGGCCCTCGACCACGGCGCCTCCAGCACCGCCTTCAGCGCCCGCTGGCAGGAGGAAACCGAAGCCCTGGCCACCCAGCTGCTGCTGGCCCGCCAATGGCTGCCGGATGTGGCCATCGACCGCGAACAGATCCGCTACCTGGTCACCGAAGCCATCCGCGGCGGCGTGGAGGGGCACCGGGCCGAGCTCTACGCGGTACGGGTGGCCCGGGCCCATGCGGCCCTCTGCGGCCGCGACCGGGTGGAGGCGGACGATCTGCAGGTGGCGGTGCGGCTGGTGATCGCCCCGCGGGCCCTGCAGCTGCCGCCCCCGGATCCCGACCAGCCCATGGAGCCCCCCCCGCCGCCACCGCCGCCCCAGGGGGAGCAGCCCCCGGACGACCCGGAGCCGCCCCAGGAGGAGCCGGAGAACGACCAGCCTGACGAACCGGACGAACCGGACGACGATCAGGACGACAGCCCGGAGGACCAGGCCCCGCCCCAGATCCCCGAGGAGTTTCTGCTCGATCCGGAGGCCACCGCCATCGATCCCGACCTGCTGGTGTTCGCCTCGGCGAAGGCCAAGAGCGGCGGCAGCGGCAGCCGGGCCGTGGTGTTCAGCGACAGCCGCGGCCGCTACGTCAAACCGATGCTGCCCCGGGGCCCCGTGCGCCGCATCGCCATCGACGCCACCCTGCGGGCCGCCGCGCCCTACCAGAAGGCACGCCGCGCCCGGGAACCGCACCGCAAGGTGATCGTGGAGGAGGGGGACCTGCGGGCCAAGCAGCTGCAGCGCAAGGCCGGCGCCCTGGTGATCTTCCTGGTGGATGCCAGCGGCTCGATGGCCCTGAACCGCATGCAGAGCGCCAAGGGGGCCGTGATCCGCCTGCTCACCGAGGCCTACGAGAACCGCGACGAGGTGGCCCTGATCAGCTTCCGTGGCGAGCAGGCCGATGTGCTGCTGCCGCCCACCCGCTCGATCACCGCCGCCCGCCGGCGGCTGGAGTCGATGCCCTGTGGCGGCGGATCACCCCTGGCCCATGGCCTGGCCCAGGCGGCCCGGGTGGGGGCCAACGCCCTGGCCACCGGCGACCTCGGCCAGGTGGTGGTGGTGGCCATCACCGATGGGCGGGGCAACGTGCCCCTGAGCCGCTCCCTGGGCCAACCGGCGCTGGAGGGGGAGGAGCCTGTGGATCTCAAGGAGGAGCTGCGGCAGGTGGCCGGCCGCTACCGCAGCCTGGGTCTGCGGCTGCTGGTGATCGACACCGAACGCAAGTTCATCGGTAGCGGCATGGGCAAGGAGCTGGCCGAGGCCGCCGGCGGCCGCTACGTGCAGCTGCCCAAGGCCAGCGACCAGGCGATCGCCGCCATCGCTCTGGAGGCGATCAACGGCTTCTGACGCTGGGAGCCAGCCGGTCCTGGGCGGCCTGGCGGGCGGCTTTGGCCTCCTGCTCGCGGGCGTCCTGGCGGCCCTTGCGGTCGCGGGCCGCGTCCACCTCGGCCGGATAGAGCTCCTCGAAGAACCGGCCCAGGCCGACCGAGACGCTGCGGATGCCGTCGAGGAACTTCGGATCGCCGGTGAGCCTGCTCACGTCGCCGCCGACGGCCGACCAGCGATCGGTGAGCTGCTTGGCGTTGGTGAGGGTGGCCTGGAGGTCGGCCACGGTCTTGGGGTTGTCGAGCGCCGCCGCCAGGTTGCCGACGTGCTTGCTGGCCCTGGCGGCATCGGCACTGGCGAGGTTGAGATTGCTCAGGATGGGATCCACCTTGCCCGCCGAGCGGTTCAGCTGGCTGACCAGCACCTGGGCATCCCGCAGGAACACCTGGCCGCTCTTGGTGAGCAGCTCCGTCTCCCTGGCGGTCTTGGAGAAGGCAGCCGTGGCCGCCACCATCTGGGTCACAAGCTGCTCCTTCTCGGCCTGCTCAAGCAGGCCCTGCACGGTCTCGGTGACGGTGTCGAAGCTGGCCGCGGCGATGCCGCTCACCTGGCCGCCGTTGCACACCATGCGGGTGTTGTTGCAGCCCCGGTCCCGCGGCCCCGGCAGGCTGGACGGCAGGGTGGGTCCGCCAGCCAGCAGCGCCACCTGGGCATCCCCCCCGAGCAGGGAGGCCGAGGCGACACGGGCCACCAGGGGCCGGGCCAGCCGCAGGCGCGGGTCGTTGATCTCCAGATCGGCCAGCACGGCCGTATCGGTGACCGTGACCTTGCTGACGTTGCCCACCAGCACCCCCCGATAGGTGACCGGCGAACGCACGGCCAGGCCGGCGGCATCGGCGAAGCTGGCCCGGATTGTCCAGGTGTTGCGGCTCAGGGAGACGCCACGCAGCCAGAACCACAGACCCAGGCCACTGGCCACGGCCGCCAGCAGGGAAAATCCAACCAGGGCTTCACGAACACTCCGGCGCATGGGCTCAGTTCTCGGCCGGCTGCATCGGTCCTTGCAGACTACCGCTCCGAAACTGCACCACATAGGGATTGGTGCTGACGCGGAAGTCCTCGACCGCACCGATCCAGCGGAAGCGACCGTCGTAGAGGAGGGCCACCCGTTCGGCGCAGCGGTCGATCGTGCTCAGCACGTGGCTCACCACGAGCGTGGAGGCGTTGACGATGCGGGAGGTGCGCACGATCAGGTCTTCGATGCGGGTGCAGGCCACCGGGTCGAGGCCAGCCGTGGGCTCGTCGAAGAGCAGCAGGGGCGTGCGGGCCGACGCCAGGGTGGGGTCGTCGATCAGGGCGCGGGCGAAGCTCACCCGCTTCTGCATGCCGCCGCTGAGCTCGCCGGGCATGCGATCGGCGATGCCCGCCAGCCCAACGGCCTGCAGGGCCTGGTCGACCCGTTCGGCGATCTCCCGCTCACCCAGCCGGCTGAAGCGATAGAGCAGGAAGCCGACGTTCTCGCGGACCGACAGCGAGGCCAGCAGGGCCGGGTTCTGGAACACCAGGCGCACGTCGGGGGGGTGGCGCTGGTCCAGGCGCAGGTAGGTCTGGGGTTCCCCGTGGATGAGCAGCCGCCCGTCGCTGGGCAGCTGCAGCCCCGCCAGCAGCCGCAGCAGGGTCGACTTGCCCGCGCCCGAGGGCCCCACCACCACGAGCCGCTCCCCTGGGGCGAGGCTGAGGTCGACCCGATCGAGGACCAGCGTCTCGCCCCAGCGCATGCTGAGGTTCTCCATCTGGGCCGCCGGTGGCGAAGACGGCGGAACTTTCAACGCCAGTTGACTGAGGGCCAAGGAACCACGGCAAGGGGACCCCGGAGGCCCGGCTCCCATCCTGCCGGTTCCGGAAGGGCTTTTCATCCGTACAGTTCCGTTGGTCTGTGCCGCGTTGCCACGCCCTGCTCTTGACGCTTCGAGGCCCCGCTGCGAACGCCCGGCGGCGCCGAGGCGGTTCCCGCCCCGGACGCCCCCGCTGGGTGGGCCGCGGCGACATGCGTCAGCAGGATCTGATGAGCCGCTCGCGGCGGGCGGCGCGCTGGCTGCAGCCAGGTCTGGTGGTGAAGCGCTGGATGATCACCTCGGGCTTCGGCCTGGTGATCGCCTTGCTGGGGGCGGCGGTGTGGGCCGACCTGCAGCCGATCTACTGGACCCTCGAAACGATCCGCTGGGGCCTGAATCGCCTCACCCAGGTGATGCCCCGGGAAATCACCGGCCCGCTGGTGCTGCTGGTCGGCGCCGCCATGGTCTGGCTGGGCCAGAGCCGCAGCTTCGGCGCCATCCAGCAGGCCCTGGCCCCGGAAAAAGACACCCTGCTGGTGGACGCCCTGCTGGCCCAGCGACGGCTGAACCGGGGCCCCAACATCGTGGCGATCGGTGGTGGCACGGGTCTGGCGACGCTGCTGAGCGGCCTGAAGCGCTATTCCAGCAACCTCACCGCCATCGTGACGGTGGCGGACGACGGGGGCAGCAGCGGCGTGCTGCGGCGGGAGCTGGGCGTGCAGCCCCCCGGCGACATCCGCAACTGCCTGGCGGCCCTGGCGCGGGAGGAGCCCCTGCTCACCCGGCTGTTCCAGTACCGCTTCAAGGCCGGCAGCGGCCTGGAGGGCCACAGCTTCGGCAATTTGTTTTTGAGCGCCCTGACGGCGATCACCGGCAGCCTGGAGTCGGCGATCATCGCCAGCAGCCGCGTGCTGGCGGTGCAGGGCCAGGTGGTGCCGGCCACCAACGCCGACGTGCGCCTCTGGGCCGAGCTGGAGAACGGGCAGCGGATCGAAGGCGAATCCCAGATCGGCCATGCCCCCTGCCCGATCGTGCGCCTCGGCTGCACGCCGGAGCGGCCGCCGGCCCTGCCCCGGGCCCTGGAGGCGATTGCCCACGCCGACCTGATCGTGCTGGGGCCAGGCAGCCTCTACACCTCCCTGCTCCCGAATCTGCTGGTACCGGAACTAGTGAGCGCCATCAGCGCCAGCAAGGCGCCGCGGCTGTACATCTGCAACCTGATGACCCAGCCCGGCGAGACCGACGGCCTGGACGTGGGCGGCCACCTGCGGGCGATCGAAGCCCAGCTGGCCAGCCTTGGCGTGGAGCAGCGCCTGTTCAGCGCCGTGCTGGCCCAGGAGGACCTGGCCGACTCCAGCCTGCTGGACGTGTACCGGCTGCGCGGAGCCGAACCCGTCACCTGCGAGGCCGCACGCCTCAAGGAACAGGGCTATGAAGTGATCCTGGCTCCGCTGCAGGGAGCCAGGCCCAGTGCCACCCTGCGCCACGAGCCGCGCAGCGTGGCCAAGGAGGTGATTCGCTATTACCGGAAACACCGCAAGGATTGAGCAACCCATGAGTCGCACCGCCCTGATCCTCGGCGTCACCGGACAGGACGGCGCCTACCTGAGCCACCTGCTGCTGGGCAAGGGTTACCGGGTGGTGGGAACGAGCCGTGATGCCCAGATGGCCAACACCAGCCGGCTGGAGCGGCTGGGCATCCGCGCGGGCGTGGAGATCGTGTCGCTGGCACCGAACGACTTCCGCAGCGTGCTCAAGGTGGTGAGCGGTGTGGCGCCCGATGAGATCTACAACCTGGCGGGGCAGACGAGTGTGGGGCTGTCGTTTGAGCAGCCGGTGGAGTGCATGGAATCGATCGCCGGCGGCACCCTCAACCTGCTGGAGGTGATCCGCTATCTGGGCGCGCCGGTGCGGCTGTTCAATGCGGGCAGTTCGGAGTGTTTCGGCGACACGGGCCGCACTCCGGCCAACGAGGACAGCCCCTTCCGCCCCCGCAGCCCCTATGCCGTGGCGAAGGCGACGGCGTTCTGGCAGGTGGCGAACTACCGGGAGGCCTATGGTCTGTTTGCCTGCACCGGAATCCTGGCCAACCATGAATCCCCCCTGCGGCCTGAGCGGTTCGTGACGCAGAAGATCATCCAGGGGGTAAAGGCGATTGCAGAAGGGAAACAGGAGAAGCTGGTGCTGGGTAATCTCGACATCTGGCGCGACTGGGGCTGGGCGCCGGAGTACGTGGAGGCGATGCACCTGATGCTGCAGGCAGAGAAGCCACAGGACTTCCTGATCGCCTCCGGCAAGACCAACTCCCTTCGTGAGCTCGTGGCGGCTGCCTGCAGAGTGGCAGGGTTAAAGGCGGAGGAAAGGATAGAGGCGTGCCAAGATCTATTGCGCCCTACGGATCTTACTTACTCAGAGATGGACCCAAGGCTGATCGAACAGAAGTGTGGGTGGAAGTCCGCCCATGGACTTGAGGAGATCATCCTTAAGATGCACAACGGGATTCTCTTTTAGGCGAACGGTGAGCCCTGGGCCTGAAACCGCTGCCGCACCAATACGACGAAGAAATAATTGCCTTGCCTTTGTCGTTACGACAATGCCAACCGAGGGAGAATAAATTGGGCTCGCCCACAAGGAAAGCGGATCGCAAGGTAGAGTGAAAGAAACACATCCCATACGATGCGGATCCGTCCAAAGCTGCGAGCAGGCTTGCTGATCCTGATGAGTCCCCTTCTCCGTCGGGCCAGGCATAAGATTCGAGAGCAGCAGCTTAACCTTGCAACAAGCTTAGCTGCGCGATTGATTTTCTCCACAGGAGAAACGCCAGACATCAAGGCAGACTTGGCAGACAGTAAAGGAAGCAGACGATATTCAAAACGCCTGGCCGAGGCGATAAATCGCTGGTCAATTCTGGAAGGATTGCCAGCGAGCCGCAAGTACTTACGGGAGCCACTACCAGGAATTGGCGTCAGCCTGCTTGCCGCAAGCTGTTGGCTGGAAGAGGAAAGTCTGCAGTTGCGCTATCCGCTGCCGTTCAGAGCCAAGGCATTACAGAAATGGTGGGAAGCACAACAGGCTTCTGCCACTGCAGCAGAAATGCTCAATCCGAATACACTCCTCCAGGAGAGGGTACAAAGAGAAACGAATATCAGCTTCGCCGAACGCCCCTTCGGCGTGAACCTCATCGGCCACGCCTTCAATGTCTTTGGGATTGGAGAAGATTGCCGTGCCATTGCTGATGCACTGCGAGCAGCGGCCATCCCCTTCTGTGTGATCGACCACCCAGCGCGGAATGGTTCAGCCACAACCGACCGGAGATTGGAGGATCTCACGCTGCCTGCGGGCGAAGAAGGCCCCTATGCCTTCAATCTGGTCTGCATGTCAGCCCCATCCCATGCGAGATGGTATTGCGAACATGGTCTTAAACAGCAGGTAAGTCGTTACACCATTGCGTCCTGGCCCTGGGAGCTCGAAAAATGGCCAACGAAGTGGGAACCAATCCTTCAACTTGCCGATGAAGCCTGGCCATACAGCAGCATCATCAAGGAGGCCCTGCGGCCCTTCGCAAAGTCGGATGTCGGCGAAAGAACCCTCCGCCTCACGCGCATGCCGCCGCCGGCGGAGATTGAAAACCACGATCACTACACCGATCCGCGGGCCCGCACGGACGCCCGCCAGCGCTTCGGGTTGCCCACGGGCAAAGTGCTGTTCGTGTTCGGCTTCGACCTCAACTCGACAATCGGCCGAAAGAACCCGATGGCGGTCCTCGAGGCCTTCCGTCGTGCCTTTCCCCCCAGCGATTCACTTGGCGAAAAGGTGGGCCTCGTGATCAAGACCCTCACCCCCTCCTCGCCAAACAAAGCCTGGGATGAGCTAAAGGGATTCACCCGCCAGGATCAGCGGCTGCACGTGATCGAGGCCAGCCTTGAGCGCGCCGAACTGCTGGCGCTTTACGGCTGCTGCGATGGCTTCGTTTCACTGCACCGCTCCGAGGGCCTGGGCCGTGGCCACGCCGAGGCCCTTCAGCTCGGGCTCGACGTGATCGTGACCGACTACAGCTCCACCACCGATTTCTGCATCGGCCCATTGGCTCACCCTGTCCGCTGCCGTCTGATCCCCGTCCAGGAAGGCGAGTACTTCGATCATGAAGGCCAGGTGTGGGCCGATGCCGACGTGGACCATGCCGCCGAACGTCTGCGGGAAGTGGCCCTGTATCGCCTGGAGCAGGCTGAACCTGATCAAGGCCACGCCGCTTCCTACCGCCAGCGCTTCTCCTCCGCCGCAGTGGGTCGCCATTACCGGGAACGGCTGGAGCAACTCTGGGCCAAGCGCCAAAGCCTGGCGGCTGCTCTCAAAGCAAACCAGTTCGCATGTTCCTGAGCCGGAGTGGAGGATACTCACCGGCTGTCTTCTTGACTGCGTCGGCAAATATGTGGTGTACGGCCCAAAAGCCCTCTGGCTCAGCATTGGCGGCATGTCATCAGAAATGCACCATCCTGAAACATCTGCGGCTCGGGAGCCCTCAAACCATGGAAGAGTGAAAGACCATTGGTCGCCTTGGAGGCAATAGAAATCGAATGCTTAGCCCAGCCGTTTGGCAAACATCAAGGGCTATAGGCACATTCTAAGCTGGCTATGCGGGGGAGATCCACTGAACGTGAATGAAGCATAGCTATTCAACAGGAGCGTATTACAGAGTACAGTACACAAACACCCCCAACACTGGAAGCAACTAGCAGTCCTTTCACATGCCAGCACCAACAAGGCTCCAATGAAAACAACAAAACATGCAATTACTTCGATCATTACCTCGAATTACATCCCACAAGCACTGACTCTGTACTCCTATATCCAAGAAAGCAATCCTGAGACAAGCTTTCTCGTTTTGGTCCTAGGAGAAAGAGATTCTTTGCCGCAAGCCTTACCACTAGGGCCCGAATGGATTTACTGGGATGAGCTTTTGAACCAAGAAACTCGAATGAGGCTTGCCAAAGAATATACTCCGTTTGAGCTATCGTGTGTAGTGCGAGGCAGACTCCACCACTATCTTAGCACCAAGCGTAGTTTTGAAAAGTGGATCATGGTCGATACGGATATCGGTATTCTTGCAAGCCTCGACCCGATTTGGGAGGAACTCGATTCTGGCTGTATCGCCCTCACTCCTCACGCCAGCAAGCCTGTCAACTTAGATCATGCTTTCCCTCATGAAAGAAATATTCTGAAGCATGGTTTGTTCAATGCTGGCGTCGTGGGCATGAGGCACTCTGAGGCTGCAGAAGAGGCATCACAGTGGTTGTGCGAAAGACTAGAAGCCTTTGGCCATTCCTACGCGCATCGCCAAGCATCAGGGCTACCCACCCACCATGACTTTGAATTTGTCGATCAGATTTGGCTCAATCTACTGCCAGTATACTTCAGGGATTCAACAGTTGTTCTGGCCAGGGAAGTATACAATCTTGGCCACTGGAATCTACATCAAGGGGAGCTGACACGACACGATGGTGTTGCTTACTTCAACAAACAGAAGGTTGTGATTGCCCACTTTTCCGGGCTGCCGAATCGGCAGAATCTCGAGATGGTCTCAGCCCACTCTCAACTCTATCTGGATCGTCCATCGCAGGCGTGGGCCGCCATGGCGGAAGACTACCTAGATAGACTGGAAATCGCAAAAAGGGTCGTCCCATCGGTTCCCTACGCCTACACCGCCATCCAGCCAAGAAAGAGCACGGATGAACGCGCTTCACCGGCAGTTTCAGGCCCGCCAAAACACATCATCAAACGAGCGCTGAGGAAGCTTTGTCTTGGACTGAAGTCTCCAGACAAAATCATCGGAGGCATGAAACTGGTTGGCTGGCAAATAAAGAGGTCAAGCCAGATACTTCCATCGGTTCTATCCAACAGAAGCGCAGAGAAGATTTTCATCGACCGAAGCCCCAACGCGTTTACGGACTTGATTCCCTGCATGGGAAACTATGAAACACTTGCCATAAGAACATGGATACTGCAGGCGGTATCGCAAGCAAAACAACAATTCCACGGCAAACTTCTTGATGTTGGCGCAGGCAGTTCGCCCTACGAAGAGCTGATCATGGAAACGGGCCGTATCAGCCAATACATCAAGCTAGATTTTGCCAAGTCGGAGTATCACAAAGGCCACTCCTTAGATCTCACCTGGGATGGCAAGACCATACCTCTGCAGCCGCAGAGCATCGATACCGTGTTGATGACAGAAGTTCTGGAACACGTGCACAGACCCGGTGATTTACTAAGGGAGGTTCGCCGAGTTCTGAAGCCTGGTGGCGTTCTGTTTCTGACCGTACCCTTCATCTGGCCGATGCATGAACTCCCCTACGACTATCATCGGTTCACTCCAGTAGCCTTGAAGGCCTATCTGGAAGAAGCTGACTTTAACGTACAGAATATACAGATTCTAGGCGGCTGGGACCATAGCCTTGCCCAAATGCTTGGCCTATGGCTCACCAACCGCAGCATGGGAGAACGGAAAAGAAAGATCGCCAAACTTTTGGCCTGGCCATTTTATTCATTCTTGCTGCGGAGAGGCCAAAGTGAATACAAGGAAGTTCGGAATCATCAGATGCATATTGGGCTAGCTGCGGTTGCACTAGCCACAGATGAGCATCCGCAATTTTGATAAGCTGTGGAGGTTGAATGGAAGATCTGTCCATGAAAGTCTCGGTCCTGCTACCAACATGTAAACGACCAGAGATGCTGAGAACGGCGTTAAGGTCAATAGCTGCCCAAAATGCGTTGAGCCAGGTTTCTGAAATAATAGTAATTGAAAATGGCGAGGACAGGCGATCAGCATCAGTTTGCAGTGAGTTTAAACTGCTTCCAATAAACTACATTTTCAATAGCATCCCCATCCCCCCAGGCCGAAGACATGCACTCGAATCATTACGACACATAAAAGAAGAAAAGATGGCAATACTCTTTGATGATGACTGGTGGACAGAAAATCACCTAGAGCGAGGAATTCAATCCTTTTCTTTCGCCAAAGATGTAGTTGCCAGCTATGGTGCTTGCGCGTGGATTGAAGATGAAGATCACCATCTGAAGCAGCTTTTTGGCCAGTACAACATGTGGTTTGCAACTGATGAAAAGCCTATTGGGGATAGGTGGAGATTTCAGCTTCAGCAGATGCTGGTAGCAAATCTTATATCAACAACCTGTCATTTTTCGTCACTCATTGTAAATCGAGCGGCTTGGGCAGAATGCATCGAGGGTCTAGATGACAACCCTTTTGATACCGACCGAATCATAGCCACTCAGCTCAGCACCAAAGGGTCTGTAATACTAGATCGAATACCAAGTGTTCTGATTAGGCAGCACGCAGGACAAGAAGGCGTTAGAATGAATAATGATATTGGCCGCATGTGGTTCGACCGAACGTCAAAAAAGCTTACAGACATAGCAGAGGCAAATAATATAGACTTGGCGTTAGCCTACAGACATTTAATGCATGACAAAGCTGTATCCGTTGGAGATCTTAGAAGCTTTGGAAACTTTCAGTCCATCGATTACTTAATCAGGCAAGGGATAATCCAAGGGCCCGAAGTTAAGATTCCGGGTGAAATACGTAAGCAAACGCCGAATGCAAACAAGCAGCGGCAACCGGTTTTGCAACGAATAAATGCAAAGATTAGAGGGTTGCTTAGGAGAAGCAGATGGCCAACAGCATTCAGGTAAACGGGCGCAGGATGCCAAGGGTCCCTAGTTCAGCCAAGGTATAAGAGACTCTGATGGAAACCAAAGCAGCAGCAAGAAGAAGAGCACTTTTCCTGGATCGAGATGGCGTCATCAATGTGGAAAAGAACTACGTTCACACAATCGAAGACTTTGATTTTATAGATGATATCTTCAGCCTGTGCAGAGCGGCAGTAGACAGGGAAATGCTATTAGTGGTGGTCACAAACCAGGCCGGTATCGGCAGAGGATTCTATACAGAAACAGATTTCTGGCGACTTACGCTATGGATGAAGACACATTTCGAGAGGGAGAAAGCACCAATAGCAAAGGTCTATTATTGTCCATATCATCCCGTTTTCGGGATCGGCGACTATCGGCAAAACTCAATAGACCGGAAACCAAATCCAGGGATGCTTCTGCGGGCTCGAGACGACCTTGGGATAGATCTGGCCAATTCGCTGATGATTGGCGATAAAGAATCAGATATGCTCGCCGCAGCGGCGGCGGGCGTTGGAAAAAAGATATTGCTGGCGAGCGATGGAGCTGGTATTGCGGCAGATGCTGTCTGCCAATCGCTAGCTGCCATTCAGTCGCTCCTGTTCCCGTGAACGTATCTCAGCGGTATGGGTGATGGCTTGTTGTAGGGCAATGCGCACATCTAGCTGCAAATCAGTGCGGGCTTTCTCAATGCTTGGGATGTAGCGATTGCGCTGTCGCTGCTGGTCGGGCACTCGCAGGATGTGTACAGATTTACGCGGCGCCAAGGTGTCGCGCACCAAAAAGGCCAAATCGGCCACGCTGATGGCGACGTCTGAGCCAACGTTGTAGGCCTGGCCTGGCTGACCCTGGAGCAGTAAACAGATGAGCCAGTGCGCAAGATCGAGTTGGTCAAGGTAGGAGCGCAGAGGTGTGCCGTCGCCACCAACGGTGATGGCCTCATGCCACAACGCATCACGAATGAAGTTGCCGATGGCGAAGTGCGCATGGAGAGGCAGGTCTTCGCCAACGAAAGCAAAACAGCGTGCAATCACGGTTTCGATGCCATATTGTTCGCCATATAATGTACACAAATGTTCTGCTTGGCGCTTGGCGATTCCATAGGTGCTGGAGAGCAATAATGGATCTGGCATGCCGTTGTAAGTCTCCGGGATGAATGCCATGCCGTCAGGCTGGGGTCCATAAACGCCACCGGAGCTGGTCAACAGAAAGCGCTGGGTGCGGTGTTGGACAGCAAAATCAAGAATGTTCTGGGTGCCTAATGCAATTTGCTGATACCTTTGCAAAGGTGTTAACGCGGCGGCATCTGTGGAATCAGCCGCCGCATGAAGAATATGGCTAAAATTTTGCTGAGGCAAACTATCAGGGTTCAAAACATCCCCGGCGTGCCAGCGAATCCAAGCCAAGTTGGCAAGGGCGGAATAGCTAAGGCTAAATTTCTCTGGAGAACGCGATAGAACTGTAATCTGCTCAAAAGGCAAAGCTCCAGTCGATAGCCGTTCTGCCTCAAGATACTTAATGAGCGCCCGGCCAAAAAAACCAGTTCCGCCTGTAATTAAAAGATTCATGATCGCTCCATAGCCCGCAGCTCCACTTCCGCTCGCTGTAAATCGGAGGGAATACCGATATCAATAAAGTAGTCATCGAAAGGCATCCCATAAATGGGATGGCCTGGTTGCTGAAGAGAAAGGAAATCAGATTCAAGACTAAATGATCCCGCCTTGATCCCATGCAAGCAATGGCTACGTAAATAATATATACCTCCGTTGATCAAGCCAGCACCCTTGTAGCCCTTTTCACCGAAGGACAACATCTCGCCATTGGCTCCCACAGTCACCCGACCATAACGGGAACAGTCATCGACTTTTCGAAGGGAAATACATACTTGTGCGACTGACTTGTGCGCAAAAGCCAGAAGAGAAGCAATATCGATATCAAACAATGTGTCTCCGTTGAAGACCAATGCTTCGGATAGGGATGCACTTGCCATCGCGGCCTTGATGGCGCCTCCTGTTCCGAGAGGATGGGTCTCGATGGAATAGTGGACAGGAACACCATCCCAATTGTCGCCGATGTAATGCTTGAGCTTGGCCCACTGAAATCCAGCTGCTAGTACCAACCCATCGATACCCCCGGATTTCAAGCGATTCAAGACATGGGCAATGAATGGTTTGCCGGCGACTTCAAGCAAAGGTTTTGGAGTGTCCTTGGTGAGGTTACCGAGACGGGTGCCCAGACCACCGCAGAGGATTACAGCTTTCATTGTTCGCGAAGGTGCCCAAATAGCTGCTCTTCAATGCAGGCACAAAGACTATGTTCGATCACGAGATGACACTCTTGAATGCGAGGGGTTGCATCTGATGGTGCACACAAACAAATATCACACAATGCCTTCATTTTTCCTCCACTGCGCCCTGTCAAGCCAATCACCACCAACCCGATCGTCTTGGCAGCCACGATAGCCTTGAGGATGTTGGGCGAATTGCCACTCGTGGAGATGGCTATGAACACATCACCGCTTCGGCCAAGGGCCTGCACCTGCCGAGCAAATACATCTTCATAGCCGTAGTCGTTGCCAATAGCGGTAAGAATGGACGAATCGGTCGTCAAGGCAATGGCTGCCAAGGGCGGACGATCAAAGTAAAAGCGACTCACCAGCTCACCGGCAAAGTGCTGGGCATCAGCGGCGCTGCCGCCGTTGCCGGCGATGAGAATCTTCCCATTTGCTTGATATGCATTCTTGCAATATCCCACAATTGCATCCAAGCCTTGGAGTAACACATCATCACTTTTCAGGTGAGTCAGCCCATCGATTAGATCATCAGCTGCAAAATGAAAATGTGTACTTGCTCGGATAGCTAGCGCCATGTGACATCCTCCAACGCAGTGGAATATGGGCGTCCTTGATCATCAAACTTAGTTGTGATTGCAGGTCCTCGGTAGGTGTCATCATCAAGGAAGATGTCAATAAGAACACGAGAATCGGAGCGGATACTCGAAATAGCCTCTTTCAGCTCTTCATAAGAATGACATGCATTATAAACAAGACCAGCTATGTGAGCCAAAGGCGCAAAATCTATCTTTGCCAATCCCGACTGCGCTGTGGCTCCAAAAATACGCTTAAAAGCACGGTTTTGACTCTGAGCAATAGACTCGTATCCCCTGTTGTTAAGTATAAAAAGTGCAATAGGCAGATCGGGATTAGCCCGCAATGTATACAACTCTTGAACGTTCAATAAAAGGCCGCCATCGCCATCTACACAAGCCACGCATTTCTGCAAGCGTGTGCTTGCTCCCACAGCAGATGGGAGTGCCAAGCCCATGCTTCCAAGCACATGCCCTGCCCAAGCAAAGCGAGAACCTTTGGTGGGTTTATAGAAGCGAGCGAATCCTTCTATCGCGTATCCGGACGCAGTCGGCACGACATAAGGTATTGTCTCTGCACTGGCTATCAAAGAAGCGACATGGTAGATATTCAAGCAAGGCGTGGAAAACTCCCGATCTTCAGCCTGCTGGTTTTCGGTCTGCCAAGAACAGCACTGCGAAATCCACGGTGCAAGGCTCTCCGAGGATGCGATACCAGCTTCTAGCAATGCACGCATTGCCGCTCGCACGTCAGCTTTTATACCAATAAGGCTTCCAACGTTATCATATTTACTTAACTCAGCCTCATCGCATTCAAAAACATATCGACTCGCATTCTTGCCGTAGTTTGCTGGGTTAAATCCGGTTGTTAGTAGATCTAATCTTGCCCCCAAGAAGATGATTAAGTCAGCTGACTGGAGAATTCGGTTGGAGTGAACCCCTGCAAGGCCACCAGCACAGCCGAACACCATCGGGTGGTCGTAGCCCAGTAAGTCCATGCTGGCCCAAGTCAGCAATACAGGGAAGCCCAGATGTTCTAGCAGGTTCTCGATGAACTCATTCGACACTGAAGCGATTTTCAATGCATTGCCCAAAACCATCAAAGGACGTTGCGCTGTCTTCAGGCGATTGGTCAATTCTTCTGGTAAGGTGCAGCTTTGCGATGCGTCCCAATTGATATGTTCATTGTAGAGAGCTACGACTTCTTCAACATCAGCTTCTGTCTTAATATCTAGTGTCTGAACGTCGAGCGGAACGTCGATGTGAACAGGTCCTTTGCGTCCTGTCATAGCGATGGCTAAATTTCTGGCAAGGTCGGAATTTGTAACAGATGATGGGTGGTAAGTAAAGGATAACTTCGTTATTGGCCGGAGAAGATCATTGTGCGGAACCTCCTGCGCACCGTAGCTACGTACGCCAATGTGATTAATATCAGCGGTCTTCACCTGACCTGCAAGCAGAATCAAAGGTACAGAATCGTAGTAGGCAGAAGCAAGGGACGTAACAGTGTTGGTCACGCCTGGTCCAGATGTCACGATTGCCAGTCCTGGCAATGCAAAATCAGAAGCCTTCGAGTAACCATCCGCAGCTGCGACAACAGCCTGCTCATGATTACAGTAAATTATTTTTAGGTTCTGTCCTGCAGCTCGGTTCAAGTGCATGGCCATCCCCCCGACCAATGAAAACCCCTGCGTCACTCCGATAGAGCGAATGACAGAGATCAGAAAGTCCGCAATTTGCATAAAAGTCCCATTTCTTGAAATAATGAGCAAGGAAATGCCCGGATGCAAGCATCTTAACACTGTCTACCTACCCAGACCATATTCTTTATGGTAGCCAGACATTTGTTGACGGCAACAGTTGGAAGGTTAATAGCAGTCTTGAGCTTATAGATACGAACAGTCTGATAAACCCAACAAATAATGGTGTGAGGGATGGATTGTCTATTAGGGATCCTGGGACCCTGATATCGATAATCTCGGGCGGGAAGGTCAAGGTTACTTTCAGTTTTAGACCCAATCGGGGGGACCGGTTTCCTAAGGTACTGTGAGGATTTACATGAGATTATCTCCACAGGAACTGGGCCAGGTTAATTCAGGCCAACGAATCATCGCCGTCGGCACAAAGGAACATCGGCAGCTGCCACTGCAGGGATCATCCAGTAGGGCGGCGCGAAAATGCTGACCATCATGCTCAGCGCTATTTGTCGCTCATGTGTTGGCAGGAAGTTAAGCGTAGATCGCGGAACAGGGAAGACTAAATGCGACAAATCAAGTTAGGCTATCTTGACGAATATCGCATGATCATTAATGTTATGTATAAAGACAAAGAACTCGTCGCTCTTGAAGCTCTTGACTAAATACAGTTATTCCTTCGCAACCGAGAAAACCATAGTCCTCGAAAACGATTGCGCGTGCTACTGTTAGGCACAAGTCCACTACATCCTTAGCAGAAGAATAAACATCGACGTCACAATGCAACATGGCAATTGGTAAATCCAACAGATGCGAGGTGTCTTCGGGGAATATTCCTGTCAAAATGGTGAAATTAGGGAGCAGTAGAGATTCCATGAGATCTCTTACAATCGCTTCAGATGTATCAGAGTGACTCCTCCTATGTAAAGCGTATCCTTTGAACCAGCTTTGACGGCTCCCTCAAATGCATCTGCTAGGAATACCCTCTTCCCGTTGGCTTCTGCGGCCTTAGCCAAGATAGCACCTATTCCACCTCGCCATACACCAACTTCAAGAATAGAGCCTTGTATATTAATCAGCTGTTTAGCAAGACACCAAAGTTCGTAGCAACGATAAAAATCAACAAGTATATTAACCTTAACTTTTTCATGGATATCAATAAAATCTTTGTCATCAAGCCAAGGAGCCAGAGTAGAATTTGGCAGAATTCGGCAGTGGCTGATCGTTGAATCTGGATAAATCTAAGGTTTTTGATCTCAGATCGTTTGATAAGCAAACCGGATTGCTCTTGGTTCTGAGTCAGACACGGCCATTATACGAATTTAAAAATAATACAGAGTTTCTTAAGTGAAACGTCTTTATTATTCGTTAAGACTTTAAACCATTGCGTGCATAAAGTACAGCACCAAAGCCGTTATATTCATGAATCCTAAGATAGAATTTATAATCCAAGTTCCAGGATGCTATGAGCCTGGGTATTTCAACTAGATCTTCAGGTTTGTGATAGACAGAGACGCATAGTGAAGGTCTCTGCTGTTTAATGAGTTTCTCCATACCGATTAAGCCCCTAATCTCTGCCCCTTCAATGTCAAACTTTACTAGGTTAGCGTCAAAAGTTTTGACAACGTCGTCCACAGCTACACATTGAATTAGAGCTTCACCTTCATTGTCAATACTGCTACCCATATCCTTGCCTAAGGAGAAGCGGAGGGTTTCGGTTTTGTCAGATACACCCAATGGAAGCAGAGTTACTTCTTGGCTATGGAAACTATTCGAAACTAAACTCGAGAAGTTTTTGGGATCTGGCTCAAATCCAATATATTTTTTGATATGATATCTTTGAGAAAACTTTTTATAAGCAACGCCTGTATAAGCTCCGCAATCCACTAAATGAATAGGTTCTAAATATAATGGTAAATCGTTAGGAGTGTATTCGTCGTCTAAACTTGGAATTGGACAATGTTCAATGTCGCCGGTCTCGCGATATTTCTTTAATGAGCTGAAGATATCACAGCTCTTACTATCTGCTAAATTGGCAAGCATCCAATCGGAATCTCCATCTGAAATCTGGTATGATTTGGATGATATATTTAACCAGTAACCATTACTTATTGTGTGCAATATACCATTTCTTTGAGCATTTATGAGAGATAGCGGCGTCGCGTGAGCAGCTTTGATGGCAAGGTTTACTTCTCTAATATTGACATAGCTATTATGGAGGGCAATAACACATATGCTATCTTGCGCATAGTCTAGGGCGGTAGGATCACTCAGTTTGCGGATTTCAATGCCACGATAGCTGGTTTGTATCGGGTCTTTATCGAATATCATATGAACTGTTAAGCCCTGTGAAAGGAACTGATCGATAACATCTCTTCCCCTATTGCCAAAACCATAAACTGTTAGTTTCTTCATGTTTATCTTTGGATTTTGATGATGGCTTATTGTCATTGTTACTTGCTGTCCATTGGCGCAGAACGAATGACATAGAAAATACTATCATCCAAGCAATCACTATAATGAACAAAATGCCATTGATATTCGCGACGATAAAAACCATATTTTTTCAGCTGCGCGTACAGAGCTACAAAATCTTCGGGTCGGTGGTACGCCGCTATCGCTAAATCAGGCTTCCAGGTATTCAGAAGTTCAGTACAACCCTCTAACGCTTTGGCTTCTGCGCCTTCAATATCCATTTTCAATACATCTATCTGTTCGGATACAAAATCATCAATTGGAGCTGCCTTTAGTGAACCCTGCTCATCTTCTGTTACTTTAATCATACCGAAACGCACTTCTTCAAAATTGAGCTGGGTTCGCTTAGACCATGCAGCAATGGGTAAAATATCTATTCCTTTAGGAAACTTTTCGCCAATCTTAAGGATATCAGCAAAGAGGCTGGTATTAGCTTCAACGGCAATCCCTCGTTGGCAAGAAAATGTGTCCTGGAACATGCTCAATGTATCACCATCAAAGGCGCCTACATCGAGAAATGTATCATAAGAACGACGACGCCATTTAGTAGGAATATCAAGCCACATGTTCTTATCGGGCTGGCGTGATGATTTTAAAGCACTTGGGTCAAGCGAAAGGCGAAATACCAAAACAGCAAGCATACTTTCACGTGACTGAGGAGACAACCCTCTCAAGACTTCGAATAGTTCGTCGGCATGAGGGATTACATAATTCTGAAAGTCTAATGCTAGATTTTCCAAGTGTGGTGCGGCAAACAGACAAGCTGCTTCTTGATAATATATATAGTTCTTTCCAGCTACTTGCTTTTGTTCAAGCTGTGCTTGACATGCACCCAGAACGACGGCAAATTGCGAGAGAACATCCGGAGTGAGCATATCCAGCACCTTGAATCCTTGGGACTGCGCCAACTCGCGCTTGTGAGCTGATGTGTCAAATATAACAAGCTCTCTTTGAATATGCTTTTGGATATGGTGTGCCAAGGTCTGCCCTTTGCCGCCAAAACCAAAGAGAAGCAATGGCAATCGCGAAACCAATGAATCTAGTTCAATTTTTCGTTGCTTCCAACGGGCATCGGCTTGTTCCAATTCAAGCTGAAAAGCTTCACGAGTAAGCTCTTGGGCATTGGTGGTCGAAGGGTTAGTCATGGGTTTTATTCAGGAAATCAAGTGCATACCAAAAACCAGCTCCATGGTCTTTATGGCCTTGCCATACCTCAGGGATGAAACTGACATTAGGGCTGCCGATAATGATTTTCCAAGCTTGATCCCAGATTACATCCCCAGTGCCCATCACCACACCTTCACCATTGGTGCCGGAGGCGTCGGCGACGTGCAGGTGAGCTGTCACGGGCAAGAGCAGCTCAAGGGAACGCTGAAAATCTAACGCGAAATGATTGCAGGTCATCTGGAGATGGGCCAAATCCAGGCACAAGCGCAATCTATGGATCTTGGCTTGTTCTGCCAACTCCTCCGGCATCATGAAAATGTTCTGGTGGCGCTGGCCACCGAAGTGCCAGGGAAATGGCGCCATGTTTTGGGGGATGAGTTCGGTGCCACCAAAATTGATCTGCTGGCAAGCGCTGTGGAAGCGATCATAGAGCTCACCGCGGTGCTCCACTGGGAAAGGCGCATCTGCTGAGAAGCCCCCCACATTGGCCACAATCAGCATGGAATCAGCCTTCGGGAAGTAGGGGGCCAATTGCAATGTGGCATCAACGACCCGCTGGAGATTGTGAATGGAACGCTGGCGATAGGCAATGTCATCGGAGGCCAGATCCAACAATTCGCTGTTTTCAAACAGCTCAGGTGCGTGCACAACCAAGCGGCTGCAATCCACGATGTGCAAATAAGGCTTGGGATCAACAGCCAAATCGCGATAGGAGAGATGAAACTCAAACAGATCGGGATCGATTCGGCGTGAAAAGTCGGCGAAGTCGTGGTAGCGCACTGGAATGCCCCACTTCACCGGGAAACTGTATTGGCGATTATTCGTATCCAGGCCGGTGATGTCGGTATCAAAGAGAAAGTCGCCTTGGGCTATGTGGCGTTGCACTGTTTTACCGATCAGCTCCTGTAATCGATAAGGGGCAAGACCCTGTCCGGGACTGGCCACACGGAAGCAGTCGGCGCTGAACACCTCACCCGGCAAGATGGCACGGGTAGCGATCACACTCTTGGCCAGGTTTTCGCGGTTCAGCAATTCCCCCTGGCTCACGTGCCGCGCCGGGCCATCCCAGTGCAGCGCTTGTTCTACAGAGCGAATGCCATCGACCAATTGCTTGAATTCAGCCGGTTCTAGACTGGCTAGGTGGTCAGGGCCTTCCAGGCTGCGGTCTAGGGTGATGTGACGCTCAACAATACAAGCACCTAACGCAACGGCTGCGGTGGTGATCGCGGTGCCCCGTTCATGGCCGGAGTAGCCAACCAGGGGGTGTAGTTGTTTGAGGCGGGTAATGTAGGGCAGTTGAATGTCGCTTTCCGGGGCCGGGTAGGTGCTGTTGCAATGCAGGAGCGCAAACACTGCATTGAGGGCATTGAGTTGATCAATCGCTCGGATGATCTCTTGTTCAAACGACATTCCGGTCGACAAGATCAATGGAATGCCCAGTGAGGCGGCTTTGGCAATCAGGTAAGGGTTGCAGAGATCTGCCGAAGCCATCTTCAAGCCCGGCACATCCATCGTGGCCAGGGCATCAACGCTGGGTTCATCCCACGGGGTGCACATGTAGGTGACGCCCTTTCCCTTGCAATAGGCGCGAAGTTCGCGGTGGTCCTGCAAGGAAAGTTCCACCTTGTTGAGCAGGTCCTGGATGTACTCTGCTCCGAGGTCTTCTGCCACGGATCCATCGTCGCGACTGCGATAGAGCGCCTCACGATTGCGCAGCTGGAACTTCACGCAATCGGCCCCGGCCTCGATCGCAGCATCGATCAGCTGGCATGCCATGGCCGCAGAGCCCTGATGATTGTTGCCGATCTCGGCAATCACAAACACACGGGAGCCACCAATCAGGTGGCCATCGATGGTGAACGTTGTGGAGCTCATAAAACTTTGGTTCGCCAAGAAACGACCCCGCCCGTTTCAAAGCGGAAGCTGGACAATGTGCAATTGAGGTCCCGCAAGCAGCGGGCTACCTGCTGGCGATATTGGGGCTGGACAAAAAACAAGAAAAACCCCCCCGCACCCGCGCCGAGCAGCTTACCTCCCAGGGCACCCGCATCGAGCGCCGCTTCGTAGATGGCATCAATTTTGGGTGTGCTGATCGAAGCAGAAAAGCTTCGCTTGAGCCGCCAAGCGTCATCCAGATTACGGCCAAAGTCCAATAATTCGCCACGGATCAGGTGTTTGTGCATCTGCCTGCAGAGGCTCACCATTTGAGTCACCTGGTGAGCATTGTCATCTTGGCTAATGCTGGCGCGCTGTTGCTGGTGCAGCTTACCAGAATCATGCTTAATGTGCGAATCACAGAGAATCAGGCATTCTTCTAGCTCGTTCAGGATATTTGGTTCCATGCGGATTGCGTGCACCAGGTTCTTTTTGCCATCCAACTCGATTAAGTTGAATCCCCCAAAAGCTGACGCATACTGATCCTGCCAACCACCAGCGATCCCGAAGCACACCCGTTCGGCATGGAAGGCCAGCTCCGCCATTTCATAGGTGCTCCAGTGGTCCAGTCGCATTTCATTGAAGCTTGCAACCACTGCCGTTGCAACCGCTGATGAGCCGCCCAGACCGGATCCAACCGGGAAGTCGGATCGTACGTACAAATCGAAACCAAAATCAGGCTTGATCACTGAAACAACAGCTGTCAGCAAGCTGCGATCGGGGGTCTTGAGCAGATCCATGATCGATGCGAAGTGCTCATGGGTGTCCAAGTCTTCGGAGTAGATGTTAATTTCCTGGTCTGCCCTCGGAATCAATGTGGCGTGGCTGTAAAGCGCCACCGTGGTACTTAAGGCCGCCCCTGGTCGATCGACAAAGTAATAGGTTAAATCTGATCCGCCGCCGCTGAAGCTCATCCTCACGGGTGCCCGCGCCCGGGTCAGGATCGGGGCTTCTGGTGAGGCAAGGTCGTAGTCAGCGGTGACCAGATCGACTAATTTGCCTTCATGGTCAACCCTAGGGATGACGTGAAAGCCAAGATCAAGCAGCTTGAGCAACTGCTCTTTACTCGCTTCCAAGCCAACACTGCGATACTGAGTATTCATGCAAGCGGTTACAAGATCAGCCGTGCTGCCACCATGAAGCAGATGCCGGCGTAGATCGCCATTGGTGATCAAACCAAGCAAATGATCTGCTTCATCAACAATGAAGACGATCTGAAACCGGCTGGACTCCATCCGCTCGACTGCCGCAAGCACGTCTTGCGTACACAGCATCGTGAGGTGGTCAATGAGGTCGTTCACAGCAAAACCTCAAACGAGATTGGCAACGATTTGCCTGGCCAGGCTGACTTCACGATCGATCATCGCCTCCGTCAACCCCGGATAGGCCCCCAGAAACAGCGTGCTGTTCATGCTCTCATCCGTCCCCACCATTTCCCGTACCACCCGCAGGGCATCGGGGCGATCGGCGCGCAGTTGCGCGGAGGCAGACTGACGCAGCAGATTGCCGCCGAAGAGCATGCGGTTGCCGATCAGGTTGTGATCCAGCTCTTGGGCAAGTTCGGTGCGGCATAAGGGTGCGCTTGGCTTCACGGCGATCTTGAAGCCAAACCAAGAACAGTCAGTACGGCAACCCGTGGCATCCCAGGAGAAGCCGTGCTCCGGATCCCAGGCGGTGGCATGGGTGGGCAGGGCGAACTCCAGCACGTCGTCGTGCTCGGCCAGGCCGCGAAGCAGCATGTCCCAGTTGCGCTTGCGGGCTTCGATGAACTCCGGCATGCTCCGCAGCTGCACCCGACCGATCGCCGCCTGGGGATCGAGCGGTTTGAGGTTGAACCCCAGATGGCTATAGGTGTACTTATGGTCGTAGCCTGCGGGCAGTTCAACAAGCTGCCAGCCGAAGCGCTTGTTGCAGGTGTTATCGATACCGGAAGGGCACCAGCAGTCGCGGCCCCAATCGCGGAAGCTTTCGGCGATCACCTTGAGCTTTTGATCGCGCACGATATTCACCGAGCCCCGCTCGCCCATGGTGAGGTGATGGGGGGGATAAAAGCTCTGGGTGCTGATGTCACCCCAGGTGCCGGTCCAGCGGATCACCCGATCGGGGCCCTCATCCAAGCCGGGGTTGTTTTCGTTGAAGCCCAGGCTCTCGGCCAGGGGGCGCGGCATGGAGTAGCTGCAGCCCAGGGCGTCGCAGTTGTCTTCCACCAGCCACAGGACGTACTTGCGGCAGAAGGCCAAGGTGACGCCCTGATCGAAGGGATTACCCAGGGCATAGGCCATCATCACGGCCTTCGTTTTGCCAGGGCTGTAAGCGGCCTCCAACTGGTCGCAACGGGCATTGCCCGTGATCGGATCGGCATCGATGAACATCGGCAAAGCGCCCACCTGCACGATCGGTGCCACGGTAGTGGGGAAGCCAGCCGCGACGGTGATAACCTCATCGCCAGGCTTGAGGCGCCTTGAATCGGGCAGCTTCGCCGAGGTGAGCGTCGAAATTGCCACCAGGTTGGCACTGGAGCCGGAATTCACCAGCAGGGTGCTGCGCACACCCAGGAAGGCCGCCAGCTCAGCCTCCATGGCGGCGCCTTCGGAGCCCAGGGTGAGCCAGAAATCGAGGGTGCTAGACACGCCGGCCTTGACTTCGGCTTCGGTGAACACCCGGCCGGCGTAGGGAATCGGGCTGCCCTCGGTCCAGGGGCTCCGTTCGGGGTCTGCGGCGGGGCGATGCATGGGCCTGGCGTGCGTAGTGGCGCGTGAGGCTGAGGTTCTGGGCCTTGAGGTCGGGAAGCGAGGTCACGCGGGTGGGGGGAGAGGTAGGCGACAAGATCAAGTCATCAGCATTCAAGGGCAGTTGACTGCCCCTGCAGCGGGCCCCTGTTCCTGATGGGCGTGCGCACTGCTGCATTTCACCTGCTCAAAAGCCTCAAGATCCTCCAGGCAGCAAGCCAGGGCTGATGCCTGCCCCTCCTGCACCTGCCGGTGCCAGCCCACGGTCCGCTCCACGGTGGTGGCGAAATCCCAGCGGGGGCTCCAGCCCAACTGGTGGTGGGCCTTGTCGGTCACGAGGTTGAGCAGGCTGGCCTCATGGGGGGCCTGGGGATCGCTCTGGTCAGCCCAGCTTCCGGGCCAGAGGCGCAGGGCGTGCTCCACCAGCTCCCGCACGCTGCGGTTGGCTTCCAGCTGGGGGCCGAAGTTGAAGGAGGTGGCCAGGGAGGGATCAGCGCTCAGCAGCTCCGCCAGCAGCATGTAGCCGCCCAGGGGCTCCAGCACGTGCTGCCAGGGGCGGGTGGCCGCTGGATTGCGCACGCCGATCGGCTCGCCCTTCGCCAGCGCCCGCATCGCATCCGGCACGATCCGGTCGGCCGCCCAGTCGCCGCCGCCGATCACGTTGCCGGCCCGGGCGCTGGCGAGGCGCAGATAGGGAGTCTGGTGCGGCTGACTGCCGCAGAAACTGGTACCTCAGCTGGCGATCGCGAGCTCCGCGGCCGCCTTGCTGCTGCTGTAGGGGTCATGGCCACCGAGGGGATCATTCCCGCGGTAGCCGTACAGCCACTCATTGTTGCGATACACCCTGTCAGTGGTGATCAGCACCGCCGTGCAGGGCTGCTCCAGGCGGCGCAGGGCCTCCAGCAGGTGGATCCTGCCCATCACGTTCGTAGCCCAGGTGGCCGTGGGTTCGGCGTAGCTGCGGCGCACCAGGGGCTGGGCGGCCAGGTGCAGCACCACCTCGGGGTGCGCGTTTCGGCCACCACATCCGTGAGCAAGGATGCAACACGGATGCCGCCGAGGCGATGATCAAGGCGCCACTCCAGCTCCAGCTGGGCAAACAAACTGGGATTGGTTTCAGGCGCCAGGGCGAAGCCGGTGACCTCCGCGCCGAGCTCCAGCAGCCACAGGGCCAGCCAGCTGCCCTTGAAGCCGGTGTGGCCCGTGAGCAGAACGCGCCGCCCACTCCAGAAGGAAGGATTCGGGGTCACCAGCGTTTCCAGGGGGCCTTGCCGTTCTCCCACAGCTCCTCCAGATGCACCCGATCACGCAGGGTGTCCATCGGCTGCCAGAAGCCATGGTGCCGATAGGCCTGCAGCTGCCCCTCAGCGGCCAGGCGTTGCAATGGCTTGCGTCCCCAGCAGTGGTGTAATTCCCCCGGCACCCCCACCCCGGCGTAGCCGGGGTGGGCCGCGTACCTCAGGCGATCGGCTCCACGGCTGACGTTGCAAGGGGTGGGCAGGCCCGTTTCCCTGGTTCGAGTACCACCTCAACCAGACAGACCATGCCCAAGACCTACTCTGCCGCACCCGTCCTGGCCTCGCTACTGGATGGCAGCAGCGCCGGGGAACTGATCCCGGCGCTGGCCACACGCGGCCTGCAGCAGCTGATCGAACTGGAGGTCGCCGCCGTTCTGGGAGCCGAGCGCCATGAGCGGACCGAGGAACGGCTCGGCTACCGCAACGGCTACCGCTCCCGCACCCTGACCACCCAGGTGGGTGATCTCGCGCTGCAGATCCCCAAACTGCGGGCCGGCAGCTTCATCCCCTCGATCCTGGAGGCTTGCGTCCCCAGCAGTGGTGTAAATCTCCCGGCACCCCCACCCCGGCGTAGCCGGGGTGGGCCGCGTACCTCAGGCGATCGGCTCCACGGCTGACGTTGCAAGGGGTGGGCAGGCCCGTTTCCCTGGTTCGAGAACCACCTCAACCAGACAGACCATGCCCAAGACCTACTCTGCCGCACCCGACCTGGCCTCGCTACTGGATGGCAGCAGCGCCGGGGAACTGATCCCGGCGCTGGCCACACGCGGCCTGCAGCAGCTGATCGAGCTGGAGGTCGCCGCCGTTCTGGGAGCCGAGCGCCATGAGCGGACCGAGGAACGGCTCGGCTACCGCAACGGCTACCGCTCCCGCACCCTCACCACCCAGGTGGGTGATCTCGCGCTGCAGATCCCCAAACTGCGGGCCGGCAGCTTCATCCCCTCGATCCTGGAGCCCCGCCGCCGGATCGATCAGGCCCTGTATGCGGTGATCATGGAGGCCTACATCGGTGGCGTCTCCACCCGCAAGGTGGATGCTCTGGTGGCGGCGCTGGGCTCCCAGAGCGGCATCTCCAAGTCGCAGGTGAGTCGCATTTGTCAGGAGATCGACCAGCAGGTGCAGGCGTTCCTGGCCCGGCCACTGGAGAGCAGCAGCTACGCCTACGTCTACCTCGATGCCACCTACCTCAAGGGCCGGCTGGGCAAGGCTCAGCAGGTTTGTTCCCGCGCTGTCGTCGTCGCCATGGGCGTGAACGAGGACGGGCGCCGGGAGTTGCTGGGCCTCAAGGTGGGCGACAGTGAGAGCGAGCCCTTCTGGGCGGAATTCATCGCCCACCTCAAGGAGCGAGGCCTCGCTG
>Ga0247842_10001700_pt1 | contig 35320 bp, 43 predicted proteins | sample LaCruzMarch2015__3_FD_192411 | JGI IMG/M metagenome (GOLD analysis project Ga0247842, IMG submission 192411) | Freshwater microbial communities from meromictic Lake La Cruz, Castile-La Mancha, Spain - LaCruzMarch2015_19m | ecosystem: Environmental > Aquatic > Freshwater > Lake | place: Spain...
ATTCCTTTTGCGAGACAAAATATGCGCCTTTGCCAATGCCGGATGCCACTGCGCCTGAAAAGAGCGTTGTTTCGCCTTTAAGCGAGGAGAGAACCTCGGAAACAAATGCCCGCACGCGCGAAACCGCTTTTGGAGTGAGTGAAAGTGCGCCCCCGGTCCTTACCACTGCGCCGTCCTGCTCAAGCGCAATGAGTTTTCTGCTCGCAGTCTGCTGGGACACGCCTATACCCTCCGCTATCTCGCCAGTCGTTATCCGCTTGGGCTCGCGATGCGCCCCTTTTTGCAGCAGATAGAATACAATGTCTGGAACTATGCAAGTGTCAGGCTCGCCCATTTACTCACCAAGGAGAGATACATACCAATAGATTTTAAGCCTTCATCCCATATGTCAGGTGCCGATGATGATATGAACAACCGCTGAAAATGCCAGATGGGCAACCGTTTGGTGTTGCGTCAGCCGCAAGCGCGGCTGCCGATGTAGAGGTTAACAGCGGCTGAGGCAGAACGTTAATAAGTACAGAAAAATGTAGTAATTTAATAAATCTCGTGCATAAAATTAACTCGTGGCAGGTGCGGATTATGATAGCTGAGGACATAGTTGCAAGGCTACAGGTCATTTCGACAGACAAGCTGCTCTCGCACGAGGAGATTATTCCATTCAACTTCCAGCGGCTGCGAGAGTCCATGCTCAATATGGGTCGCCTTGTTGACCCGATAATTGTGGATAAGGAGCATTACATAGTAATAGACGGCAATCACAGAAAAGCGGTGCTGGACTCCATAAAATGCCCGAATGCCGCCTGCCAACTTATTGACTATAAGAGCGACGATATTGGCGTGGGCGGATGGTTTCCGGTTTCAAAGACAGTGAAGCCCGACGACATTGTCGGCTTTAAGCCCGAGAAGGTGGATTTTGAGGCAGGCAGGGAGGCAATTGAAAAGATGGATGGCACATTCTTGTATGTGAAAAAGGAAAACGGAAAAAAAGAGTGCTTTCTTTACAATTCAAACGAAAGAACGGTGCAGGGGGTGATTGCCCAGCAAAGGAAGTTCCTCGCCACGCTGGAACAGCGCGACCTGCAGTATGTTGCAGATGACAAGGTGGAGGAATATCTCGCGCGCGGCTACACTGCTTTCTACAGGAGACTCTATACCAAAGATGACATAATCGCAGAGGCGCTTGCCGGAAGGCGCATGCCCCCGAAAAGCACGAGGCACACAATACCTGAAAGGATCATACGCCTAAATCTGCACTTGGGATGGCTCGCGGAATCGCCAGACGTCTGCAAACAGATGATGGACGACATGCTCAAGCGGAGATTGAACGAGGGTTCGATACGCCGCTACACCGAGACAGTGATTGTGCTGTACTGATTTTATCCGCACACCGCGCGCTCCAGTGGACTTTTTAAATTCGGCATCCACAAATATCACGCTGTGATGACACCGCTCCAGTGGGTTAGTCAGCTTGACAATGACCCTACAGAGTAGCTTCTGAGCACCTGATATTAACTGACAGAGTAAGGGCAAGAATTAAAAGGATTCGGCGGCATAATACAGACGATGAAACTCATCGGCTCGCCCAAATCCCCGTATGACTATTACGACAGCGTCAAGGAGAGGCAGGTGAAGCGCTACCTTGCCGACGAGGAACTGTCCGAAACCATGCGGAAGCAGATGCGCGAGTTTCGAGAGGATTACTGCAAGAACCGGCAGCTTGCAGTCGGCTCGCAGGAGTGCTACCTGAGGAGCATCAATTTCCTTGGCCGCTACTTGGTTTCACAGGGGATAACCGATTTTGACAAGACGACAAAGGAAAGCCTGCAAAAGTACCTGAACGAGATAGAAGGCAAGTCGAACAGCGTCAAGATGTGGGCAAAGACCGCCTTCAAGGTGTTTTTCAGGTGGAAGCTGACCGGAGGAATACGGCGCAGCGACAAATTCCCTGCGCTTGTCGACTGGATAATCATTCCCGCCCCGGACAAGACGCCTTATGAAAAGAAAGACCTGCTGACCGCCGACGAACTGCGGGCGCTCATGAAAGCAGCCAAGAATTTCAGGGACCGCGCATTCATCAGCCTGCTTGTGGACACCGGCGCGCGGCTGAACGAGATACTGAACCTGAGGGTGAAAAACGCGCACATGTCCGATGAATACCCCTACATTACTATTGAAAGGAGCAAGTCAAAGCCCCGCAACGTAGGCCTGCTCGACTCCATACATGACCTGGGCGCATGGCTTGAAGCGCACCCACACGCAAACAGGGCGAACTTCAGCGAGAGTTTCATCTTCATGCCCATAAAGGGCGAGAAAAAACAAAAGAATCTTGAATACCTCACTTCCGCGCGCGCAGCGGAAATTGTCAAGCGGCTTGCCGAATCAGCAGGTATCAAGAAGCGCGTGTGGATACACGGCTTCAGGCACCTGGCAGTCACCAACGAGCTTGTGCAGGGCATCCCGGCAAAGCTCATACGCGAAAGCAAGGGGTGGAGCGACAAGAGCACCCAGATTGACAGGTATTCCCAGACGGACTGGAAAGACTCGGTCAAATACAAGCGCAGGCTGCGCGGCGAGACCGTGGAGGACGAGGCGGGCAACGAGATAAAGAAATGCTGGCGCTGCGGCACCTCCAATTCTGCAGTGCGCGACATCTGCTCAAAATGCACCACGCCCCTGAACCAGAGCGATTACCTTAAGGCGATAGAGGAAAAGGACAAGGCGAAAAGCGAGATGGCCTCGATGCAGACCATGCTCGCATCTGTGCTTGAGGAGCAGAAGCAGATGAAAAAGGCGATGGAACGGCTGGCAAAGCCTGCCGCGCGTGGCACGGTGGACACCGCCAAGCTGAATGCGCGGATGAGGCTGACTGTGAAAAAGGCTGCAAAACGGGCGCTTACCCCTGCGCGTGGGGCCAAACTCGGCGGCAGGAGTTAGGCTGCTGCTCTTCCAGAGTCTCGCTTGTTTTCGCCCTGACCCTGATGACCAGCGCACCATCAACCTCGTACGCTTCAAGCTCCAGCCAATCTTCAAGTATTGCGGCTTTCAGGCAGGAAAGGCGTATGTCAAGTGCCATGCCTATATCTATAGGGCATGGGTCTCATTATGACTTGTGTAGAATTTGGTAATGATGAACCATATTCCGCTGGATAAATGTTTGTTCGTGCTCAATTGGACATTATTTTGCGCAGGTAGCCCAAGACATGATGCCTCCTGAACCTGATAGCCAAAAAATCTCGGGCCCCATACAGGACGCTGTTTTGAAGGAGATTAGGAAGAAAGAAGCTGGTCTTCCGTAGGGTATAGCTAGCTTGTTCTTCTATTTCTTCAACCGACGAAAATCGGGCGCTTGTCTAGCGAGCGGTCAAGCGAGAGCTTCTTGAATGGCATGCCTGAGATTTTCGAAAGTATCTCCTGCGACAAGGACTGGGCAGTGAATTCCTTCTGTTCACCAGTGGAACGGATTCGCACGGCAAGATTTCCGCTGGCAAGCTCCTTTTCCCCGATTACCGCAATATAAGGAACCCACGAAGACTCTGATTTGCGTATTTTCGCCCCAATCCTGTCGGGCCGATCGTCCACGTCCGCGCGAATGGGATGCAAAGCCAACTCTTCCGCCACCCTATGCGCGGCCTCGTTGAATTTGTCGGAAACGGGTATGATTCTCACCTGGGTGGGCGAGAGCCATAGGGGCAGCATCGCTTTCCCGCCCGATTCGGCTTTCATGTGCTCGCGCTCAAGCAGGGCGTAAATCACCCGCTCGATGCTCCCTGTCGGCGAAAGATGGAGTATGATAGGGTTCCTCTTCCTGCCCTCCTTGTCCGTATAGGTTATCCCGTAGCGCTCCCCGTTTTCCACATCTATCTGGTCGGTGGTCAGGCAGGCAGCCTTTGAAAGCGCGTCAATGAAATTCCATTCCATCTTGAAGACGAAGTAGAAGAAGCGCTCGTCCCAAAGCTCGATGAGCGCGGGCTTGCCCATCCTGTCCACAACGGCGTGCACGAAATCCATGTTTTCTTCGTAGAAGCTTTTCACAGCGCGCAGCGAGAACTCGAAGTCGGCTGGGAAGGAAAAGCCTATGCCCTCCTGGATGCCGCGCGCCACGTCGAAGCGGCGCAGGAACTCCTCCTTTGCCATGGGGAAATCCGCGCACATGGCGTGGCAGTCCGGCATGGTGAATGCGCGCAGGCGCCGCAGGCCGGCAAGCTCCCCCGACTGCTCGACACGGAAGGAATATCGGGTAAGCTCGTAGGGGCGCACCGGGAGGTCGCGGTAGGAAATGACCGCGTCCTTCATCATCAAAAACTGCCCGAAGCACGCCGCAAAGCGCAGGAAAACGCTTTTGTTGGGCGTCTGAATCTGATACTGCCTTGCCGGGAAGCGGTTGAGGTAGGACTTGAGCGTGGGGTGCTCCCGGTCGTACATTATCGGGGTTTCGACCTCCATCCCGCCGTAGTCGATTATTTCGCGCGTGGTGTATTCCTCTATCAGGGATTTCACCAGCCTGCCAGCAGGATAGAAGCGGAGGTTTCCCGGGTCGCTGCCTTCCTCGTAATCCACCAGCTCAAGCCTGCGCATGAGCGCGATGTGGGGCGGCTCCCTGTCAACAACCCTGTTTTTTGCCATCTCGTATTTCAGCATGGATTCAAGCTTGTCCGCTTTTGACGCGTCAAAGCCGGTTATCTGCCCGTTTTCAAGGGTGATTGGATGGAGCGTCCTGTCGGATGGCACTATTATGTACCAATGCGACTTCAGCTTCCCCTCTTTCCTGAGCGCATCCGTTTCTTGCCCTGCCTTTGATGCGGCTGGCTCGGCTTCGAGGCTTGTTTGCGCCGAAAGCCTGGAAGGCCTGCCTTTTCCTGCAACCGCGCATGCATGTGATTTTTCCATTGGAACACCTCGATTTTTTTATCCTTGCAAAAGCCAAAGTCAAAACTAATCGTTTTCAGGAGGTCCGAGCAATTTGCCAGTCACCCAGACCAAAGGCTAGAGCCCGGCTGTAGTCTGCGTGGCGGAGAAAGAAGCTGGGCTGATTACAGGGAAAGAACAGTGTGCAACAGTTCTCATCCGCATTTCAGCACCGTGTCTTTTCTTGGAGAGGTTGTTTTTATACCTTTCCAACCCCCAAAAATTCATGCAAGCTTTTCGCGTATTGCATTGAGAAGGAAGAGCAGGGACGCGCCTATGCAGGTCGGGCACGGGCAGGCGGCTGCCCCAACGCCCAAAAGCGCGCCTGCCGCAAGGCTCTCGTTGCCCTTTTTCAGGAGCCTTTCCTTGGAAATCTTCATCGGAATCACGGCACCAGTAGACGCACGTACTCCATTTTCCTGCTTGATTTTGCAGCCTTGAAAAGCGCACGGATGCGCTCGGCGCTTCCTGCAAGCACGAATATCTCCAGGCATTTCTCGCGCTTGAGGTTGCTGTGGATGTGCGTGGAGACCACATCCTCGAATTCATGCGCGAGGAAGGAGGCGCTTTTTTCCACTTTTTCCTCATGGACAAGAAGGAGCACTGCCTTTATTTCGCCAGAGAGCTTTTCCGCGCTCTTATTCTCCGCGACCAATGAGCGCACTCCGGCACGTATCGCCTCGCTCCTTCCGGAAAAGCCAAGCGATTTTTCAATGGCATCTAGTTCTGAAAGGGTTTCCTTGTCGATTGAGACGCTGATTATTGGCATGTTTTTCACCTGTGGAAAAGTCTGTGGACAGACTTTTTCAGCCGTTGTAAAGAGCGTATGCGATTTACAACCGCAATTAATAATTTCCTGCGCCAAATGCGCCGTTTGTTAATAACATTTGATGAATATATTAATAACCTTTTGCACAAGAAAACACTGGGTGGTGTTGTGAAAGGATTTGTTTTGGCATTGCTGGTTTCATTTGCGCTTTTGTTTTCAGGCTGCGTCTCCCAGCCAGATGCAGGCGCGCAGCAGGCGGGGAAACTGAAGGTAGTGGCGAGTTTTTATCCGATGTACGATTTTGCAAAGAATGTGGGCGGAGAGAGGGCCAGCGTATCCGTGCTTATCCCTCCGGGTGTCGAGCCTCACAATTTCGAGCCGACTCCTTCCGCGATAAAGCAGCTGTCCGAAGCGGATGTTTTCATACTCAACGGGGCGGGCGTAGAGAAATGGGCGCCGAGCCTCATTGAAGGCGTGGGAAACAAGCAGCTGGTAGTTGTGGATACCAGCAAAGGTGTTTCTTTACTGTCATCGCAAGACCCGGACACCCTTGGGAGCGACCCTCACATCTGGCTCAATCCGGTTAACGCCAAAAAGCAGGTCGAGGCGATAAAGAACGCGTTCATAGCGGCAGACCCGGAAGGCAAGGCGTATTATGAAGCCAATGCCGAGGCATATGTAGCAAAACTAGACACGCTTGATGCTGCGTTCAAGGCGCTTCTCCCAACCTGCAGAAAAAAGGACATTCTTATAACCCATGCCACCCTTGCATACTTCTGCCAGGAATACGGCTGCCGCCAGATACCGATTGAGGGCATAAGCGAGGAAGGCGAGCCTTCCCCTGCCGAGCTTGCATCCATCGTTGACCAGGCTCGCGCGCAAAATGTCACGGCGGTGTTCTTCGAGAGCCTGATAAGCCCGAAATCCGCGCAGACGTTGGCAAGCGAAATAGGCGCCCAGGCATGGGTGTTCAACACGGTGCACGGGGTCACGCCGGAAGAGGAAGCGAAGGGCGAGAACTACCTCTCGCTCATGGGAGAGAACCTGGCAATCATCAAGAAAGGGCTGGAATGCGGCTAGAAGTGGAAAAATGGCTGAAAAAATCATCGAATTCAAGAACGTAACTTTCAGTTACGGCAAGCAACCCGCAGTGGACAATGCCACGTTCTCAATAGAAAAAGGGGACTTTGTGGGCATGATAGGCCCAAACGGCGCGGGCAAGACCACCGTTGTGAAGCTCATGCTGGGGCTACTTTCTCCGGATTCGGGCTCGATAAAGGTTTTCGGCAGAGAAATATCTAGGTTCCATGATTGGCAGCGGGTGGGTTATGTGCCACAGAAGGCAACGAACTTCGACCAGAATTTTCCTGCATCTGTCTTTGAAGTTGCAAGCATGGGGCGGGTATCAAAAGCAGGGCTCATGAAACAGCTTTCAAATGCGGACAACGACGCGGTTGAAAAGGCGCTTGAGGTTGCAGGAATTTCGAACCTCCGCAACAGCCGCATAGGCGACCTGTCCGGGGGGCAGCAGCAGCGTGTGTTCATCGCCCGCGCGCTTGCGTCCGAGCCGGATTTGCTTATTCTTGACGAGCCAACGGTAGGAGTGGACCAGAAGGCGCAGCATGACTTCTATGTGCTCCTGGGCAGGCTCAACAGGGAAAGGGGCATGACGCTGGTGCTGATTTCGCACGATGTCGGCGTGGTGGCGAAAAACGCGGGTAAGATTGCGTGCGTCAACGTAAAGGTCACCATGCATGACGCCTCGAAAGGCATTGACGACGCGCTCCTGTGTGCATACGGCAACGACATGGGCAAGGTGCCCCATCATCACGATTAGGTGCTATCATGCTTGAAATCCTCCAATACTCATTCATGCAGCGCGCCCTTGCCGGAGGCATATTGATTGCGGTATTGTGCTCCGCAATAGGCGTGTTCCTTGTGCTTAGGAGGATGGCGCTTCTGGGGGACGGGCTTGCGCACATCTCGTTCGGAGGCATAGCGGCAGGCATGTTCTTCAAGGTTTATCCCCTTCTTGCCGCGCTCATTTTCTCGGTGCTTGCTGCACTGGGCATCCAAAAGCTCAAGCAGATGAAAGTCTACAGCGATTCTGCGATTGCGATATTCTTTTCCTTCGGCCTCGCGCTGGGCGTGGTGCTCGTGAGCCTGTCTCACGGCTTCAACACAGATTTGATGTCCTACCTTTTCGGAAGCATCCTTGCTGTGAGTGAAACAGACATCTTGCTTATTTTTTGCGTGGGGCTATCGACGCTTGCTGCGCTGGCGTTGTTCTACAAGGAGCTTTTCTACATCACCTTTGACGAGGAATCCGCGCGCGCCTCAGGGGTGCCGGTCGAGAGGCTGAACACCATGCTGCTCGTCCTGACCGCAGTGGCAGTCGTCCTTTCAATGCAGGTGGTCGGCATCCTGCTGGTTTCCTCGTTCATCGTCATCCCTGCCTCGATTGCCCTCCCACTTTGCAGAAGCTTCAGGCAGACCATCCTTGCATCCGTTCTCATTTCCGTCGCTTCGGTGATAGCCGGGCTGTTTTTGGCATATTACTTCGACCTTGCGGCGGGAGGCGCCATAGTCCTGGTGCTGGTGGCTGCCTTCGCTGCGATGCTCATCTACAAAAAGATAACTGTAAAATGAGCAAAAATCATCTCGCAACAGGCATGGTTTATAACGTTTGCAAGAGAACGTGCCGCCATGCAGAACCATTACAAGGTCCGGATAATCTCCCCTGCAGCGAAGGAGCGCATGATGGGGCACTTCCATTGCAAGGGACTTTATGAGCTGAAGGCGAACATACACGGCACGTGCGTCAAGTTCTTCACAGACAACAAGGACTTCAAGGAAATGTGGGAGGAAAACTTTGAGCCGATGCCAGACGGGATACGCCCCCATGCACGCATTTTTGCGGTTTCTGGATCCGCATTCCGCGTTATGTATGAGCCGGTTTCCAGGACGGTCATAATCCAGAACTGCGACTATTACGGCTGGGTGAAGAGCATCGCTCTCGCGCTAGTTGCGGACTTCTTCGAGGACGTTACATCGGAACACCGCAGATACTCTGTGCACGGCTCGTTCGTGGATTTCGGCGGAAGGGGCATTGCGGTGATAGGGCCGCCCAAGAGCGGAAAGACCACGCTCACCTACGGCCTCCTGCTCGAAGAGAGGAACAATTTCCTCACCGACGACTGGTTCTTCGTACGTTTCGCCGCGAAGGACACGCTGATATTTTCCGCAGAGAAAAATTCATACATAGGCGCGGACCTTGCCCAGAATTGGCCGCAGCTGTCCAAAAAAATACAAGGGCTCGGGCCCGATGGGCGCGGCAGGGCCATAGTCGACGTGAAACGGCTGTTTGGCGAGGAGAGGATACGCAGGAACAGCACGCTTGCGCTGGCCGTGCTGCTGACACGGGAGAAGGGGAAGCCAGCGCTTAGGAAACTTTCGGAAGAAGAAGCAGCTAGGTTCATGATGGCGAAGGATTTCTGCAATCCGCACCAGCTGATAAGGACAAAGGCAAAGATTGCGGGAAGAAACATATTTTTTGCAGAGCTTTTCAGGAGAGCGCCTGTTTATTTGCTGAATACTGTGGAGACGCCGCAGGAGTCGCTCGAAAGGCTGAAGAAGCTGGTTGATGAAAACTAGTGAACTAGGGCATCCTAATCTAATGAGAGCTATCTTGCTCATAGCCATCAACATCCCGATCCGCGCATGATGCCCCCATCAATCCATAGTTTTATCTGCAATGCATGTGTTTCCATAGCCTGGTGATGAAATGAGGATTCTTTTAGCGGTTGTTATTGCCATGGCGCTTGCGATTTCACTGTCCTTTGCCGGCGGTCAAGGACAGGGCGGCAATGCTGCGGTGCCAGATCAGCAAGGCAACGGCAGTTCTCAACAGCCAACTCTTTACAGGCAAATGGATGAAACGGGCAATGGCACAGGTCAGGGGCGCGCTGAAGCACAGAACGGCCAGGAAGCAGGCAATGGGTCTGCCGTGCAGCAGGAACAGCAGACCAGGAACGAGGGCGATGAACAGGGGCTGCTGATAATGGAGCAGGCGCGCAGCCAGGCAATGAGCCTGAATCGCTCAATCAAGGAAGCGGAGGCGAGATATGCCGACGAGGCATCCGAGATGCCTGCGCAGCAGGTGCAGGTTTACCAAAACCAGAACAGGGTGAGGGTTGCGGTGCAAGCGCTTCTCGGGGCTGAAAACATCTCCGGGATAGTGAAGAATATTTCATCGATTGCGCGCGATTTCAACAACTCGGTGCAGGCAACCGTCCGCTCGGAAGAGAAGATGCGCGAGAGAAGTGGCTTTGAGCGCTTCCTTTTCGGGGGCGATGAACAGTCGGCGGGCGAGCTTGAGCGGCAGGTCTCCCAGAACCAGCAGAGGATAATGCAAATGCAGCAGCTGGTGCTCCAATGCAGCGGCTGCGGCCCGGAAGTGCAGGCAATGCTCCAGATGCAGCTTATGAACATGGAACATGAACAATCGCGGCTCATGCAGCTCGCACAGGGCGAAAAGCAGGACAGGGGGGTATTCGGCTGGCTGTGGAAGTAGGCAAATTGCAGCAGTGCACAGTTATTGATGGAAGGTGTTTGGATGAAGAAAATGTTCTTATCATTAATGGTTTCCCTTGCGCTGCTTGCCGGATGCACGGGCTATGGCCCCGGGCAGAGCGCGCCTGGAAACCAGCACAGCAATTCCACGATCGCGGATTTGCCGAAAGAGGATATTTCGGCAGATGAAATGGCTGCCTTGAATTCCACCCTGAACGACGAATACAGGGCAGAGGCGATTTATCAAAAAGTCATAGACAAGTTCGGGAATGTCCGGCCTTTCACGAATATTATTGGCGCGGAGCAGAAGCACAGCAGTGCATTGATACTGATCTATGAAAAATACGGATTGCCCGTGCCTGCCAATGAGTGGTATGGCAAAGTCCCGGAATTCGACACCGTTGCGGATGCGTGCACCGCAGGCGCCAGCGCCGAGATTGAAAATGCTGCGCTTTACGATGCGCAAATGTCAAAAGTGGACAATGCGGATATCATTGCAACCTTTACCTCGCTGAGGGATGCGTCTCTGAATAACCATCTGCCGGCGTTCCAAAGGTGCAGCGACAAGTAAATGCACCCGGTCAGAGCGCCGCGGCAAGATAATGCTTGTTGCTACTCCGTGCAGCGTTTTTTGCCAGATGGGCGATGCCGCTTCTTTTTCATTGTATCGGAATTTTTTTGTTTCAATGAGCGCTTCTTCCTGCGGAAAAGGGGCCCTTATTTGCTTTCAGAAAAAAGCTTGGGGGCAGAATTCATTGTAAACCGCCCCTCTAAATCAGGTGCAGGCTTATTGCCATCGCCATCATGCCGATTATTATGCCGAGTATGGAGGCATGGCTTCCCCCGCGGTTCTCGAAGCAGAGCGGCAGCAGTTCGTCAAAGCTTATGAACACCATTATGCCCCCCACGAATGCAAGGGAAAGGGACAGGAAATCGGGCGTAAGGAACGGGAGAAGGAAAAGCGCGCCGAGGATTGCCCCCAAGGGTTCGGCAAGCCCAGCCGCAAGAGTGTAAAGGAACGCCTTTGCGCGGCTTTTTGTGGAATAGTAAAGCGGCATTGCAATTGCTATCCCTTCGGGTATGTTGTGCATTGCTATGGCAAACGCAAGAGTGATGCCAAGCGCCGGGTCGGCAACCCCGCCGAGAAATACGCTTAAGCCCTCGGGCAGGTTGTGTATCGCTATCCCGATTGCGGTGAATGTGCCTGCGATTGCAAGGCGATTGTTCCTGCCCATTCCCCTCCTCACTCCGCGCCTCATGCCAAAGCCGCGGAGCCTGCACTGGTTGCTCATTGCGGGACCAAGCGGCGCGCCGATGGGCGCATCCGGCATGCTTGAGCAGACCCTTTCCGCAATGTAGTTGTGCGGAACGAAAAAGTCAATCAGCATGATGGAAAACATGCCCCCGAAGAAGGCCACGTTTGCCGCGAAAAAGCCGGTTTGCAGGACTGCGGATGCCAGAAGCTCGGCAAATGAGACGTAAATCATCACGCCTGCCGAAAGCCCGAGCCCGAACGCCAGGTAGCGCTGGTCGAACCTGCGAATTGTAAGGCAGATGAGCCCGCCGATTGCGGTGGACAGCCCTGCGAGAAACGCAAGCATTAGGGGAAACCAGATATCGCCGGATTGCATATGAATGCCCTTTCGCGTTTGAGGGGGCATTGAATAAAAAGTCGCCCGCGCGCTTCCGCACCGGCAATGTTCAGCGTGCGGCAAAAAAGTGCAGATAGCCGCGGCTGGGCTCTCGTGAAGAGCAGTGGGTATTAAAATAGTTATGAATACATATTCATTAGGTGGTTTTATGCCAGGATTGGACGGAACTGGGCCTGCGGGCCCGCGGGGATTTGGAAGGGGATGGGGCATGGGCGCAGGGCGCGGAATGGGGATAGGCAGGGGCGGCTGCAGACGGGGCGCGATGGCTTATCCGCCAGCAGCGCAAGGCGACAAGGGCGCGCTCGAGGCAAGGCTTGCCGCGCTTGAGAATGAGGCAAAGGAGATAAGGAAGCTCCTTTCAGAGAAAAAGAAGTGATTGCATGGCGGATAAAAAAACAATGGTCGTTGCCATATGCTCGGACTGCAAGTGGCCTGCCTGTAGCGTGCACCCGAATTTCGGCAGGTGCGGTTTCTTCAATTTCGTAAGCATCGGCAAGGGCAAGCCCAGGCTTTTGGAAAGCGTTGCTAATCCTTTCGCGAATGCGCCGGGCGCAGGAATTTCCGCAGCCTCGCTTATGGCTGAAAAAAAGGCAAGCACGGTGATTGCCGGGCAGTTCGGACCCAATGCCTCGGATATGCTTTCCAAATGGGGTATCAGAATGATTGAGGCGGAAGGCGCGGCGGAAAAGGCGCTGGAAAAAGCAAGGGTGAAATAATGAAGGTTGCATTCCCAGTTGGAAAGGAAAACGGCACTGAACAGCTTGTGGCTGAGCATTTCGGTCCAAGCCCTTATTTTTTGGTGCTTTGGGCCGGCGGAAAGGCAAAAGCGTTGATAATGAACACCAGCACACATTTTGGCGGCGACAAGATGCCGATTGAGCTTCTGGCTGAAAAGGGCGTCGACACCATAGTCTGCTGCGACATGGGGCCAAAGGCGGTGCAGATGTGCGCAAAGCATTCAATTGGCGTCTACTTCGCGCCCAAGGGCACTAGCGTGGAGGAGGCATTCATTCTCCATCTGGATGGGAAGCTTAGGCAAGCAAAGGAGGGCGACGGGTGCGAAAGCCATTCCCATTAATCGGGTGCTTTTGATGAAAATTGCGGTGAGCGGAGGGAAGGGCGGCACGGGCAAGACGTTCATAGCCACGGGGCTTGCAATAGCTGGCGCGCGGCAGCGCAAAACGCTTCTTGTGGATGCAGATGTGGAATGCCCAAATTCCCATGTGCTTCTTGGCGCAAGGATGAAGAAAGCTGAAACGATATGGGGCATGGTGCCAAAGCTTGACGAGGAAAAATGCAGGCGCTGCGGCGCCTGCGCAAGGGTGTGCATAAAGAAGGCGATTGCCGCGCCAAAGGATTTCCCGCCCATAATAACCCCTGAGCTTTGCGTGGGCTGCGGCGCGTGCATCGCAGCCTGCCCGAACGGCGCGCTGTCGCCGTCAAAAAAGAAAATAGGCGGCATAAACACGGGAAAAACGCACGGCGTTCTTCTTGCCACCGGCGAGCTTGAGATTGGCGAGCCGGCATCGGGCGAAGCGGTGACCGCGGTTCGGGCGTTCGCGCAGAAAATGGCTGAAAAGGAGGGAGTGAAAGACATCATAATAGACTGCGCGGCAGGCATAGGCTGCCCGGTAATAGCGTCGATATCCGGCGCGGACTATCTGGTTGCCGTCACCGAGCCCACCCCTGCCGCGCTTCATGACCTTGAAAGGGTGTGGAGGCTGGGGAAGCATTTCGGGGTGCCCTGCGGCATCGTGCTGAACAAGAGCACGCTTTCGAAAAAAATGGCGAGTAAGATAAGGTCGTTTGCAAAAAGGCGAAGGCTGGAAATAATCGGCGAACTCCCGTTCAGCAGGAAAGTGCTGAAGGCAACCATAGACTCGCGCCCAATTGCGCTTCGAAGCAGGGCTTACCTTTCCAGGTTCAGTGCGATTCTTGGGAGAGCAATGGCGAAAAGGTCATGAACCACTGGCGCGGGATGAAGCCGAAGCTTTCGTCAAGATGGAAGCCCGCTTCGAGCATTTCCTTCCTTATCACGGCGCTCTCGACATAATGCCCCTTAAGCCAGCGGAAACGCAGGAACGGGCCCAGGGGATAATCTATGAGAGCCACCCTGCCCCCTTTTGCAAGAAGGCGCTTGAGTGCCGTGAAATATCCCGCTCTGCCTTTCATGTGGTGGCACACGCTTCTCATGAAAATCAGGTCAACCTTGCCGTCAGGGAGATTGGGGTCATCTTCGCTCGCGAGCACCGGCTTGATATTCTCAATGCCCTTTTCTTTTGCAAGCGCCATTGAAAAATCAAGATGCTTCTGGTCGGTGTCCACCATATACACTTTGCCCTTTGTCCCCACCGCTTCGGCAAGCAGGAAAGAAAAATAGCCCCCACCCGAGCCTATGTCCGCGACGCGCATTCCCCTTTCAAGCTGCAGCGCGGCAACAACTTCCTTTGCCTTGCTCTCCTCGCGCGCAGCCTTGCTGTTCAAAAGCTCTGCTTTCTTGTTTTCAAGCATGTCAATCACCTAAACTATTCCGAGCACTACGAGGAGCCCGAGCGCGGTCATCACAATTCCCGCCACCAGGTGCAGCAGCCGCAGGTTGCGCTCCTTCCACCTGTCCGCCTTTTCAACGTTGGTAAGCCCGAAGTATATCAGAAGCGTGATTATCACGAGCGGAACCACGAAAAAGATGTTGTACAGCAGGAGGACAGGCACTGCGGCAAGCCAGGTGGACTTCTCCGCGAGCAACCCGAGTATGAAGAAGTACGGCCCGCCCGTGCAGGGAAGTTCGAAAAGGCAGACTATGAATCCCATTGCAAATGCCCCCATGGGCGAGGTGGCCTTGTTGAGCATGCCCTTGAGCATGGGGCGCCAGGAGCGCGGGATTTCCATCACAAAACCCCCGCCTCCGTACCAGAAATAGTCCTTGAGGTTGGCAAGCCCTATGAGTATGGCAAGCACCCCCACTGCCTTGTAGACAAAATAGGCAAGCCCGCTCATCTGTATTGCCGAGAAAAGCCCGAGCCCTAGGAGGAAATATGCAATGTAGACCGCAAGCGTGAATGCAAAGCCTGCGAAAAGCGCGCGGTGCCTGTCGCCTGTAGAAAGGAGCGCGCCCATAAGTATGATGAGAACGGCTATTGCACAGGGGTTTATGGAGTCCACAAGCGCGGCGCTCACTATTGTTATGAGCGAAAGCTCGCCAAGCTTTTCCACCGGAGAAGAATCGCCTGCCGAGCCAGGAACGCAGGTTGTGATATTGGTTGATGGGCAGCCCTTTCCCTTGGCGGCGGCAAGCGCATCGGGAAGCTTCCCGATTATTTCGGCATCCCCTACCAGATAGGTGTCCAGCAAGAATGCTGCCGGCACGCCCCTGCTTTCAGCGGGAATGCCATATGCCTCGAAAAATGAGTTGAGCAGCGCAAGGTTGGTGCGGTTAGAGTAGACTTCGAACTTGACTATCTGCGACCCGTTGACTGCCATCGAGTCAAGATATGGCTCCACGCGCGCGCAGTGCTGGCAGCCATTGCCGTAGAAAAAATAGGCGCAAGTGGAGTTGCTGCCTTCCCCGAATGCGGTTGGCAGCATAAGAAAAGCGAAAAACGCGATGAGAATGAGTTGCCTGATTTCCATGCATGCACCGATTTATCCCAGCATTCTTTATCATACTGTCTTGATTTGGGCTGAAGGCGAGGCAGGCGCAGCTGCCGGTGCTTTCGGGTGCGCGGCATCATTTTCACCGGATTGCGGAGAAGATGCGTTCTGCCCGTTTGCATCGCGCAGCACGAACACCGCCGCGGCGAGGACAGTCGTCCATTTCCCATTTTTTTCGATTACCGCGGATTGCGTGATGTTGGTCGTTCGGACAATCTTCCCGCTCAGCTTGAAAAGTTTTTCCCTCTCGTCCCAGCTTTGGTCGACGTCGAACTCTATCCCGAGAGTCGATGCCAGCATGGAAGCCGCCAAATCCTCCGCATATTCGCCGGTGGCATCGTCGTTTTCCCCGCATGAATGGTGCTCGCTCAGGTAGCCGTGCTGCGACCGGTCGGCAGGGATTGCCGCCCCGACAGACGCAGCTATGAGCCTGTTGTGCTCGTTTGCAGAGTTTCGCGACATTACGACAAAAACAATCTCGCCTGAATTCAGCATGCCAAGCCCCCTGTTTTTTGGAATCACTTCGCTGTTCGGGGGGAGTATGCTTGAGACCGTGACAAGGTTGAACCGTTCTATGCCTGCGTCGCGCAAGGCAAGCTCGAATGATGTGAGGTTGTCCTTGTGCGTCCCGACCCCGCGGGTGAAGAAAACTTTTTTCGGTACAAGCGGTTCCATATCCATGTTGATCCTTCCTCCTTGCGAGCAGGCATTCCAGAGTTTGCGTTTGTATTCGTAAATTTGATAATCAGCATCGGCTTGCGAGCCGATGTCTGATGCCTTTTGCCTTGCAAAAAGCACATTTACGAATGCGGGCAATTTTCTGCGGAAATTTGCCCTGCATGCAGCGCTCGCCAAAAAGCCGAGGGATATATGTGCATAATATTTATAAACGCTTTTGAATATACATTCATTATGACAAGACCATATTCAAGCAAAAAAGTGTGCTGCGAGCCGGACGTGAACTATTTCAAGCCGCGCGGGGTGCCGATGGGACAGCTTGAAAGGGTCGAGTTGCAGGTGGAAGAGCTGGAGGCGCTGAAGCTTTGCGACCTTGAAGAAGTTGCCCAGGAACGGGCTGCCGCACGGATGGGGATATCCCAGCCGACGCTGAGCAGGCTCCTGTCATCCGGCAGGAAAAAGCTTGCCGATGCGATAGTCCTTGGAAAGGCAATCAGGATTTCCGGCGGGAATTACACCGTTGATTCGGGAAGATGGAAAGGACGCTGCTGCAGGGGGCACGGCCGGAGAAAAGAATAATTCAAATAGCGGCTTGCCAGCCCCGCATGATAATAAATGCAAAAAATAAGCAGCGACTGCGGGAAGTTCATGAAGAAGAAGCCGGGCGCACGGAAGAGAGGCGGCACTGCCGTGTTGATATGGCATGGACGGTTCAGACTGATGTCGCAGCGCGAACGGAAGGAATGGGCCGAGTGAAAAAATGGCAAAGGCATTGCTAGTCATGAGCGGGAAGGGCGGCACCGGAAAAACCACGGTTGCCGTGAATATCGCCTACTATTTGTTCGGCAGGGGAAAGTCCGTCGGGATACTCGATGCGGACCTCCATGGCCCGAACGTTCTGATGCTGATGGGGTGCCAGGGCTTGAAGATGGAAATAACCGAGGGCAGGATTGCCCCCATATCCCTCGACCCGAGATTGAAGGTTGCGTCAATCGCCGGGATTGCCAATGATGGATCCGCCATCATCTGGCGTGGGCCGATGAAACACAGCGCAATAAAGCAGCTCGCCAATGACGTGGAATGGGGGGAACTGGATTACCTGGTCGTGGATTTCCCGCCTGGAACAGGGGACGAGCATATCAGCGCCGCCCAGGTGATTAAGGGCATAGCCGGCGCCATAATCGTGTCCACCCCCCAGCAGGTTTCACTCATGGATGCAATGAGGTCTGTTGATTTCTGCAACAGGATGGGCATACGTGTGATTGGCATGGTAGAGAACATGTCTGGCGGCATATTCGGGGAAGGGACCGTGGAGAGGTTATGCCGAAATAAAAACATCAATTTCCTCGGGGCATTGCCGCTGTGCAAGGAAATAGTCCAATCGGGAGCGGAAGGGAAGCCGTTTTCCGAATGCAAAAACGCAGGATTGGACAGGGAATTCGGCGCAATAATGGAAACGATACTCGGAGCATGAAGAGCCACAAGGCTGTTTTCGGGGGTAATTGGATGAAAATAACGATACTATGCGACAACGAAGCGCTGGAAGGCTTCAATTCCGACCGGGCTTTTTCCTGCCTAGTGGAAGCGCATGGCAAGAGGATTCTTTTCGACACTGCGGAGGATGGCTACCTCCTTATCAAGAACATGCAAAAACTCGGTATTGACTTGCGCGAGATAGATGCAATTTTCCTTTCACACGACCATTTCGATCACGCAGGCGCGGTTTGTTACCTTCTGAACCTGACGGGCAGCATCCCGGTTTTCGTGCCCTGCTCTTTTGACGAAGACTTAAAGGAGGAGATAAAGAAGAGGGCAAAGCTTGTTGAAATCAAGGATGCAGCTGAAATAATGGATGGCTTCTATTCAACGGGAGAGATGGGTTCGAACATAAAGGAGCAGTCGCTCATCGTCAAAACAGGCAAGGGAAATGTGGTGATTTGCGGCTGCTCCCATCCTGGCCTGGAGAATATCCTAGCCAAGGCGCGCGAATTTGGGGAGGTTCGCGGCGTGCTGGGCGGTTTCCACGGATTCGACAAGTTCGATGCGCTGAAAGGGCTGAATCTGATAGTCCCGTGCCATTGCACAAAGCACAAGAAGGAAATTTTCGAGCGCTTCCCTAAAGAATGCCTTAAAGGGGGCGCCGGAAAGGTGTTTGATTTATGAAAACAGTCTACGGCCCAGTGCCATCAGCAAGGTTCGGCAGGTCATTGGGGCGCGCGGACGCGGTGCTCATCTTCAAGGCAAAGCCGCGCTCTTACCGCGACTTGCCAATACGCTTGGGCGAGTTCAGCGTTGTGCGCCGCCACGGGCCTTCAGGCCAGGATGATGCGCACATATTCTGCAGGCCTGACCAGCTGAAAGACGAAATAGCCGGTCTGATAGGTTTTGTGCACGAAACCTACTCAAAGCACGGCTCCGCTTACGAGGTGGAGCTTTCCGCGAGGCCTGAAAAGGCGGCGGGCGCCCCGAAGACGCTGGAATCTGCAAAGCTCATTACAAAGGAAGTGTTTGCAGAGCGCATCCTCAAGGACGTGCTCGCTGAAAAGGGCATAGCCTACAAGCTCAACGAAGCCAAGGGGGCGTTTTACGGCCCGAAGGCTGTCTTCCGCATCAAGGGCGCGGTTGGCGGGCGCTTGAAGCGCGGCACAATACTTATTGATGTGCAGATGCCAGAGCGGCTTGACCTCGCCTACGAAGGGGGCGACGGCCAGAAGCACAGGCCAATAGTTATCCACCGCGCGATTTAAGGGAGACCGCCCAAAGACTTTTTATTTGCTCATAGAAGAATTGGCTTGCGCACACGAAAAATACCTATACTTATTTTTTTCTGAAATAGTAATATGCTGAGCCGCATATGACTGCAAGAGCCCCTATCACGAGCGCCTGCTGCGAAAGGAACGCCATGAGGGCAAAGCACGAAACCAGCCCCGCGGCAGAAATCAGCTTGGCGGAAGTTTTTGCCTTCATCCTGATTGCCGCGTAATTGGCAGCTGCGTAATAGGCGAGCAGGGCAAAGCTGCTGACGGATGCAACAAGCGTCAGGTCGCCAAGGAGTGTGAGGAGCGCTGATGCGATGCCTGCTGCCAGGACGGCGTTCCTTGGCACCCCGCTTTCGGAATCCACTTTGGAGAATGCCTTGGGCGCGTCATTGTTGCGCGCCATTGCGAACGCCACGCGTGACACGCCCATCACAGTGGTCAGGAGCACGCTTGCCGTTGCCGCCAGCGCGCCGAGGGAGACAATAAGCGCTGCATACGGTATTCCGGTGGAGCTTATTGCTGAAGCGAGGAAGGCACCAGACGTGAATGATTGGCTAGCGCCGCCAAGCCCGACTGCGGCTACGGATACCAGAAGATACAGCACGGTGGAGGCTGCAAGCGCCAGCATGATTGCCAGAGGCACGTTCTGCTTCGCGTTTTTCACTTCCTCGGAAACTACCGTTATCCGGGCAAATCCTCCGTAAGCGAAGAAAATTATCGCCGCGCCTGAAAGTATGCCTCCAAGCGGTGCGCTGCCTATGCCGGAGAAATTGCCGGCTTTGAAGAATAGGAATCCTGCGAGCACGAAAAACAGGAGAACGAGAACCTTGGCTGCCACAAGCACATTGTTCATCGAGACGGAATGCTTCATGCCGGAGTAATTCAGGGCGGTTGCCACGAGGCAGGCAATGGCGGCTATGGGGGCTACGGGCAAGCTTGGAAAGAGTGAGGAAAGATACAGTGAAAAGCCGAGCGCAACGGTTGCCCCTGCGACCACGTTTGAAGCAATCCAGAGAAAGCCAGTGAGGAAAGCCCAGAACGGCGGAAGGAGCTTGCGCGCGAATTCATAAGCGCCTCCTTCTTTTTGGGTTGTTTTGCTAAGACTCACAAAGCTTGATGCGGTAAGCATGGCAACGGCGCCTGCTATGATAATCGAGGCGATGACTGCGGGGCCTGCCAAGCCGGTCGCCACGCCAAGGACAACGAATATTCCCGCGCCCACAATTGCGCCTATGCCTATGGAGGTCGCATCAAGAAGCGAGATTGTTTTCTTCAGCTTTCCGTTTGCCATGGGGAAAACGATTGTTTTCATATTAATAACCGTTGTGTGCGTGACATGGCTAGATGAGGCCTCTTATCTCCTGGGTGTTGCGCGGCAGCGCTCATGCGCCAGTGCCTTGATATCGTTTCGCGCGCGCGAAGCCATTCCGCGGACGGCAGTCCGGGGGACAGTCGCTAGACTGTTCAGATAACATGACATAATACCTGGGCGCTTTTAGGGGGTCTGGAACAGGCACTGTTCCGACGTAAAGAGGCGGAAAAATGTCGCGCCAAAGTCGCGGCTTTTTGTTTATATACTGGGCGCGACCTTGTGCAGGGGCGATGTCGCGCCAAAGTCGCGGACAAAAGGGCAGATTGGGGTGCCAGTGATTTTTGCAGCATTTTTCAAAAAATGCTTGCGCGCGTGCACGACAGCGCACAGGACATAATATATGGACGATTTTAGGGGGTTGCCCCCATCATCCCAACCTCGGAAAAAGCGGAAAAATGTCGTGCAATTCTCGTGTCATTTTATTTATATATTCGACACGACATTGTGCAGGATGACCGGTCGTGTCGCATGTCGTGTCAAAGCCGTGCTTTAGGGAGGCATACTGCTCAGGAAAAGCGCGGATTGTAAACGCCTGGCGTCTTGGTTGTGATGGGATTGCCTCCCGGCGGATAATGCGCATAGTAGAGATAGGCAAGCGCCTTTGGAGCCAGCATCTTAAGCTCGTGCAGATGCTTTCCATCAATTCCCTTTTCTGAAAGCTTCTGCTCGCACATTGCCGCAAATTCCCTGTCAGCATATTTTTCATTTGCGCCCTTTTCAATTTCCTTCACAACTTCCGGCATCCTTTCCTTGAGTGAAAGGGCGCGCGCATAAGCAGCCAAGCGATAAGCCATGATCCAGTAGTCCGGCTTCCTGACTGCGCGCGAGAGGGAATAAGCCGTATTGAAATTGCTTAAATTCGCCCCTTTTATTACGGATTTTGCATCTTCTGGAAGTGCGGATGCAAAAAGAACCTTTGCTATATTTTCATGTACATGTGTTTCAGAAAACGAAGTTCCGCTTATCCTGTTTTGGATGCGGCAAACCTGCTCGAAATAATCAACGGTTTCCTGCGCAATTCCATTCTCGTCAATGAGAGCGTTGGAATCAAACACGTCCTTGAGGAGGTCTATTGGCGAAAACTCGCGCCGGCCAACTGTCCCAACGGCAAGCGCGGACAGCTTGGATGCCAGCAGGTAGGCAGGGGTTGCAACATTTACCTTGGTCTTTCCGGCCCCAAGGGATTTGGCTTCGTAAGGCTCTCCCTTTTCAGCCAGCTTGAATTTGGCAACGTCTATCTTGACTTGCACATCGCCCCGCATGACATTATAGAAATCGAATATATCCGCCTGTTTTGCCTGCCGTTTCCCAACCTGGTATTCGCTTCCAAGAACGCCCAGAAGCTCGCCGGCATTTCCGCTGTAATAAACGTCCAGGTCAACAGAAAGCCTCCCGGCTTTTTTCAGCGCCATTGTCTGTACCGCGCTTCCCCCTAGGAAAACGAGAATTTCCTTCTTTCTTGCAGCCTCCATTGCCAGGGCTTCCAGTATCGCCAGAACCTGTGCCTGCCTTTCAGCGAATTGCCTATTCATGATTCCCAACCCTCAAAACAGCGTCATAATAGCGCTTCCCGCTTTCCATGTAGCGCGGGTCAATGGATGGCATGCGGCCGTCCTTGTTCAGTTTGTACATAAGGATATCAAAAAACCAGCCAACATACCTTCGTGTCGCGTACCTTTGCATCGTGGTGATTTTCAAAGCGCCATTCTTGATTTCCCACTCTAGCGCGTCAGCCGCCTCATCAATGGTGAATGGCAGATAACCCTTCAGGGAATATGCCAGCAGGTCGACAAGCCGCCTTTCCACGCTTGGATGATGTGCATTTCTCTCGTACACTTCCGTTTCATGAAAATCCGTGCGCGCAATCACGATTATGATATCGCGTATTTCATTGGTGTTTTTGGCGCTTGCCCACGCCTCGTTTATGGTGACGGGCTTCCTATCGCCGGAATACACCAGGTAATTCCGCAATTCCGGCTTGTCTGCAAGGGCGCTTATCACTTCCTTGTGCGCAAGCTTCTCGCACTCGATGAAAATCATGTTCCTCCTTACATTGTGGAAGGCAGGCATGAAGTCGGACAGGTCCCAAAAGGCAAACTCGAGATGGGGCATTTTATCAGCTAGAAGCCGGGCTATCCGTTTGGTGTTCTCCGCCGGTCCATGCTTCCATTTATCTGTCATGTAAGTGTATTACATGACAAAGTATATAAAGCCTTCCAAGTCGGCCCGGCGCCGTCATTTTCCCGAATATATCACTATTTGGGCAAATTATCACTAATTTGTGATATACCCAGCACGCGCCCTGCGGGCAACATGTTATATTTTTTCATGCCGAATATTGCATTGCTCAGCTGTGGGTGCCAACTGGAACCAATCTACTATCCGCGAAAACAGGCTCTATGTAGCTTCTGAGCAAAAATACAGTTTTTACCACAAAACATAATATGGAAGTCGATCTGCCACAGCAATATTTATACTCCTTGAGGATCAGATTAATGTGAGGGGGTTGTATGCGTTTTGTGATTCTGGGAATTGTTCTTGTAACATTTCTGCTTTTTGGCTGTGCAGCCCCGAGTATTTTTTCAGAAAATGAAACAGGGGCTAATGTCAATAAAACTGAAACAGTGCCAATAAGAACATACGAATGCCCAAATGGAGAACTAGTGACAGACATGGCTGCGTGCCCGACATGCCCGCCTAGTTGTGACGACAGCAACCCCTGCACGATTGATTCTTGCAATAGGAGCACCAAATATGGCTGCGCACATCTGAATCTCGATGGCTCGCAGCCTGGCTGTGAGGGAAATGCAACTGCCTTGTGCTCGCAATATACTTGCTCGGCAGGCAAATGCATCGCGGGAAAACAGAATCCCTACCCTGCTTGTGTGCAAGACAGCGACTGCAATGATTCAAACAAGTCGACGATAGACATCTGCCTGAATATGGGGAAATGCAATGCAACCTGCCAGCACAATCTGATAGATTATTGCCTGAATGGTGATGGGGCATGCCCTGCCAACTGCACTCCACTCACTGACAATGACTGCATACCAATGGCGCTTGGCCAGACCGGCATTGTGAGTGATAGGGTTGAGATAACCCTCACTAGCGTTTCGACCCGCGAATGCTTTGCATATCCTAGTGCCGGTCCAGAAAATAGTTGGCGGCTGGGCCACTATGTAGTCATACCTGTGACTATAAAGAACGGGGGGAGAGAGAATTACAAGGTTAATGGATTGAATTTCTTTCTGAGAGATTCTCTAAAACCCAACAATAATTATGAAACCACTCCACCCAAGACCACCATCTCAGATGTAACATACAGTTGCCAGGATATATTGGATAATTATTTCCCAAACTATGAAACAGTATTGGCGCCAGGTGCAGTTGAACAGGGCTATTTGGCTATCCACATTCAGGACGCCGTATTGATTGATCCTGTCAGGATTGTTTATGACACGTCTTACGGCCTCAAAAGCGCAGGTCAGCTAGTCTGGCAGTTCAACTTGAAATAGCCACAGTCCTAAAATTCTCCGATGATTGCTGCTGAGCAGGGTCAAATCGTTGCTGGGTAGCTTCTGAGCACTACATTATGACCTGCCTCAGTAGCAGGTCTTAATAAATTTTACCTCAGTAAATACAATGTGGCAAATCCGACACCAAAGCGAAGAAATCCACTTAGGAAGCAGATTCTTGCCAGCTTAGGCAAGGCGACAAGCCCCTATGATGAATACTGCAAGAAGAAGGAAGCGGCCATTCAATTCTATTTGCACAACGAGGAATTGCCCGAAGCCATGCAAAAGGAGCTTCAAGCTTTCAGGGGGGCCTATTGTGTGAAAAGGGACTTGCGGGTCCCAAGCCAAGAATGTTATCTTCGGTCAATCGCTTTCTTGGGCTTCTTTCTCGCCGCAAGGCGGCATAAAAGCTTCAAACATGCCAAGAAAGAGGACCTTGAACAATACTTGGGGACACTTGCCACGAAAAGCACAAGCGTTCAAGAGTGGGCCAAGATTTCCTTGAAGGTGTTTTACCGTTGGCTTCTTGATGGCAAGGTTGGCAAGCGGGACCCTTTCCCCGAAATGGTCAAGTGGATTTCAATAAGCTTCAAGAAAACAAAACGCTTCAATGCCGACGATATGCTTACGCTTGAAGACCTGACAAAAATGCTCAAAGCTTGCAGAAACACCCGCGACAGAGTTATGCTTCTTGTCCTTTTTGAAGGCGGGCTTAGGCTTGGCGAACTTCTTAATATCCAAATCAAAGACGTTCATTTGGAAGCAGACATGCCATATATCGACGTTAAGCACAGCAAGACGGACCCGCGCCCGATTTACCTTATTGAATCGGCGGGGGAAGTCAGGGCCTTGCTTGAAATACACCCTGACAAGAAAAATCTTGAAGCCTTTTTGTTTGCGCCGACAAGCTTGAACAAGCAAAAGAAGCGCAACTATATCGAACAGCAACTTGCAAGGCGGCTTATTTACAGGATAGCCGAACGGGCGGGCCTGAAAAGAAAGGTAATCCCACACCTGTTCAGGCATAGTGGGGCAACGCTTGATAGAAAGATAGGCATGTCCGACCAATATATGCGCCTGAAATATGGATGGTCAGAAAATAGCCGCATGCCTGACAGCTATGCACACCCGACGCATAAAGACGTTGCCAAATTCTTAATGCGGGCGAAAGGCTTCCAAGTTCAGGATGACGATTCGCCGAAGCCGAAGATTTGCCTTCGTTGCAAGAAGACAAACCCGACGGGGGCCGAATACTGTTCTTACTGCAATATGCCCCTTGATGAGGCGAAATATAGGGAATATATTGCCAAGAAGACCCAAGAAGATGACAGGATGAACAAGCTTGAACGCCGTGTGGATAAAATGGAAGATGATAGGGCCAAGCGAACGGCCAAGAATGCAAAATAACCCAGAAAGTCAAATGGTTTTTTGTTTTTCCATCCCTTCTATTATCTTGTTTGCAATCTGCTTTCCATATTCATTGTAAATTTTATAGTCGTTAAAACTGCTTATGGCAAGTGGATTTGCCTTCAAAACAACGCCAAGTATTTTTTCCCCTCGTTCTTTCTCCATGAATTGACTATAAATGAAGTCTGCCTTCAAGAAAAAATAGGGATTCACATAATCGTCGAAGAACCAACCGAACACATCCCCAAAATCATACAATAACAATGACGTTTGCCCCTGACTTAACATGATGTGGGGGTCAAGGATTGTTGCCAAATTCGAGATATAGAGTTCAGTAAAAAGGGCGAACCCCTTATTTTTCCTGAATTGTTCAATTTCTTGAACAAGCTTCTTTTGGATGAATTTGACTTCGTCAATTTCCCTTTTGCTTGGGGCCATCTGATATTGAATTCGTTGAAGATTGATTTCGTTTTTTTTCCGCCCTGTTTGGGCCATATAGTCAATCCACAAAGAAGCCACACCATCCCATTCGACGGAATATTTCACAGCCGCCCCGTCTTCGCGTTTTTTAAGAAGGCCCCTCGCCTCTAATTTTCGAAGATTCTGAACGGCGGCACTGTGCGAATAGCCAAGCTCATTGGCAATAGCAACCGAATAATTTGCCCCACGCATGACGCATAGTATTACTGAAAATAGCGAATGAGAATCGAATATGCTATCCGCTTTGCTTAATGCCATCAAATACCCCATTGTAAGGTATGCTTACATAGCTTTATAAAGTTTGCCTGAATTTATGTAAGTGGTGCTTACAATGCCCAGAAAAATATCGAAAGATAACGACGGAAAACCGTATGCCAATGTTCTTTTGCAAGGTGAAATAGTCCAGCGTTGCATGGAAGTCAGGGAAAAGACAGGGGTCCCGATAACCTCTATTGCCCGAATGGCAATTCTCGATTGGCTTGCAAAGCACAATGGAGAAGCGGGAATCGAAAGGGTGTCATTATGAAAACGCAAGTTGATGGCCCAGAAGCTATGGCAAGTGTTTCGGTGCTTAACACCGACTTGCGCTTGGAAAAACTTTCCAAGGCAATAAATGAGGAATACAAAGGGGAATTGAAAGCGGAAGTCATAGACGGGCAGATGAAGGTTAAGGTGATTGACGAAGGTGTGATTTTGCATAAGTAAAAAGGCAACACCAACCACGCCCAAGTTTTGCGGCTAAGACGTGGTTGGCGACCTCTTGCGAGGTAGATGTAAATGGAAACGGAAAACGTAATAAATCAAAACATTGGGCGGCAAATACGTCTTATAGTTCGCCAACCGAACGGGATTACTTCGGTGTATGAAGGCACACTTATCGGCGAAGACATACTGTCATACACTATCAGGACCATGCGGGGGGACCGCACAGAGCCAAAGCAACTGTGCGCCGTAGAATGGGTTTCGCCAGCGAAACCAAATGGGGGGCGAGTCTGATGGGCATTTATACTTACCCTGTTTGGCGCAAGACAAAAGTCAAATGCCAAATGTGCGACGCGGAAGACGTATTTGAAAACGCTGAAACCTTGCCGCAAGTGTGCCAGCAATGCAAACGCAAGGCCCTTTCCGTAGATTCGGATGAATTGATGCCGCCTTCGCCTGAATTGCGGGAAGTGCTTGGCATTTACCTGCAATGCAAATACCCGAAATACGCCGATTATGCCAGCCAAGCAAAATTGGTAAAATTTGTGAAGGACCACAACCTTGAAGCTAAGGATGCCGTTGATTTTGTCAATTCAGCCGACTTATTTTTCCAGCATATCGCCGCCATTGATGCGGCGGTCCCGCAGGCACTTCTTGACCTGTTCAGTGCCTATGACATTGCTTGGCTTACAAAAGAGTTTGAAATTTCGCCGAAAGTAGCGAAGGAAAGCTTCCGCGTTTATGCGAATATTCTGCAAGGGTGGATTAGGGACAAGGCAAGGGTCTATTATGCCATAGAAGAAGACGTTGCATATATCTACAACCCAACAAGCGGCATTTATGACGCAAACGCAGATGGAATACTGAATGTTTTGATTGCGAAGGTTGCCCCGTTTTGCGCTTCCGCGTCGCGTGATGAAATAATCAAGGCAGTTAAGGCCCAAAACGCCTATGCAGATTCTGAGGGGTTGGAAACTGCGCCGCCTTATCTCATCCCTTGCGCCAACGGGGTCCTTGATGCAAGAACGTTCAAGCTCTCGCCTTATTCGCCTGACTTGGGCTTCAAGGCAAAATTGGAAGTGCCTTATAATGCGTCGGCCACTTGCCCGAAGATAGACAATTTTATCGTCGAAATCTGTTCGGATGGCGAAGGCACTTCCCAAGATGCCAATATGGTTAGGGGCCTCAAACAGTTGGCGGCTTATTGCCTATGGCGGGGCTACCCCATCCAAAAATTGTTTTTCCTCATAGGGGCAGGGGCAAACGGCAAGGGTGTTTTCTGCGCCATTCTACAAACCATGCTTGGCGCAATAAACGTTTCAAATACCACGCTTGGGAAGCTTTGCTATGACCGCTTTGCGGCGGCGGACTTAGAGGGCCGCATGGCGAATATCGCCAATGAATTGACCGTTTCAGAAATCAAAAACTTCGACATGGCGAAGACCCTGACAAGCGGGACAGATAGGATTCGGGTCGAACGGAAAAATAAACAGGCTTACACCACTGTTTTGACGGCCAAGCTGATAAACGCCAGCAATAAGCCGCCGAAAAGCCAAGATGCGTCAGATGGCTTTTACAGGCGGCTTATTCTGTTCTTTTTCCAAAGGCAATTTTACGGAAGTGCCGCCAAGAACGGGCTTGAAGCCGAGCTTACCACGCAAAGCGAACTAAGCGGCTTCCTGAATGAAGCACTTACAGAATTGCGCCTTTGGCTTGACGAAGACGGGAATTTCTTGCCGCAAGCGACCTTCTGCAATGATATGCCTGTGGATGAAATAAGGCAGATTTACGAAAGGGCAAGCGATACAGTGGCGGCCTTTGAGTATGATGCCTGTGAATTTACAAGCGACCCGCAAGACGAAATCAGCAAGCAGGCCCTATATTTGGCATATCGGACCTATTGCATGGAAAAGAAGCTTCCCCCAATTGGGGCTTTGCAGTTCAAGCGGGAATTTGGGGAACGCAATGCTGGCAAGCTCCAAGAAGCCCAACCACGCAGGGGCGATAGCCGCGAACGGGTTTTTGTTGGGCTTAAAGTGGCACAGATGGAACATGTAAAAGCCCAATCGCTATCAGATTTTGAAAACAATACCTCTCTCACGCGCGTAATTAAAAAAAACGTGTTCCATCTGTGCCAAAATAAAATAAGTGATTCAATTACCACTTCTTTTTCAAATCAGCCTGATAAACAACCTGTGCCATCTGTGCCAAAAAACAACAGTGGTTTTGAACCTGTGCCATCTGTGCCAGCAAAAAAGGTCATTTTTTTGAAGGATTGCCCCAAGTGGGTATCGCAAGAAAAAGTGGAACTTGGTCCTTTCAAGGCCCAAGACATAGCCGAATTGCCCGATTCCGAAGCCCTTTGTGTTGTTCAAAACAAATATGCGGAATTTGTAGCCGAAAGCGCAAATTCCACCACCTTGCCCCAACCCGTTGCTTCGGGAACTGAGTGCGCCCCCAAGCAAGGGGAAGACGGCTTTTCCCCGTCTTCCCCTGATATTTCCTTTGGAGATGAACCAAAATGAAAATTCCCTTCCCCCCAACCTGCCAAGAGTGCGGAAAGCCCTGCGATAGAGGTTATAGAACGCTTTATGGCCCCGAAACAAGCTTCAATCCCTACAAATTTTGTTCGACCCTTTGCATAGTGGCGTGGCTTATCCCTTACTATATTTCGGCGGCAAGAACAGCCGCAACGAAACGGGACCCTATCAAACGGGCAGTTATGAAAAAAGAGATTGGCGCAAACGAAGGTTGCGTAAGGCTTCTATCAGGGGACAAAATTGGGGCAAGCGGCGCACTTTTCGAAATTGGGCAGTTTTTGACCCCGATACAGATGGAAGTTTCGGCGTTGTGTATGCTTTTTGCAGTGTGGCTTACAGGTGTGAAGGGAAAAAATTCACAGAGGGAAAAACATGAAAAAGCATGAGCAAAAAGTGGTTTATCGGGATTGCCACTTCTATCCAGCCGAAAACGCCGAGGTTTCAATCAATCTTGTAAATGGAAGGATTAAGGTCAGGGCAAAGACGCTTAACGGGGCAACAAAGGTTGCCGCCGAGCTTGCCCGAAGAATAACCCGCCGAAATACGTCGTCGGGGTTTGAATACAGGTGAGGCCATGCGAAACGGTGAAATCTTGAAAACAACGAGGGATTTGGTCGATTACGTCGCAGAAAGCAACGGGCTTATGGCATATTGCCTTTTTTGCACAGTTTTCAGGGAAATGGAACCATACATTGCAAGACGGGAATACGAGGAAATCAAACAGGATTTGGATGACCTTTTGAAAGTGAGGCTTAGGGCCGTAAGCGGGGAAAATCAGAAGGAAAAAGAAGACGCATTGTTTTTGGAATTTGTCGATTCTCATGCGCCGACAATTTACAAAAATCTGCATAAATTGAGGTATTATCATGGATGAAGACAAACCACAAGAGGAAAGGAAATTGCCAAGACTATCGACAATTTCCGTAGATTTGCAAGCATATAGCGACCAAAGGAAGCTTTTCTTGGAAGCATATATTTCATTCAGGCAAGGCTATTTTGACAGTGGGGACAAGACCTTGAACTACCTAATCTCTATGTATTACATCTTGCCAGCTACAAGACACATATCCATAAATGAAAAAGAAGCTTCCGAGTTTATTGCGAGTATCGAGGCAATGCGGGCTGAGTTGCGACACTATTTTGAAACAAATTCATCTCGTCAGAATTTTTCATCAAGGACAGTAATCACCCCTGAAATTTATGCCAAAGTTGATAAAATCGTCAGGAACTTTCACAAAATAATGTTTGAGTGCGGATATTCAAGGTGATGTTGTGGGTGAAAATGAACAAGCCGAAATCGTCGTCGAAACAAGTCCGAACCAAGGGGGAAGCGGAATCAGGGGCGACTTGAATTATAGGGTAATCATCATGCGCCAAATTGACAGGTGCGGCATAACCCTGTCAAAGCTTCCGCATGAATTTATGAATGAGAATCTTAACGAACCGCTTGGTTGCACCTACCAAGACATTCGAAACAGTTTTTACGACGGGGTTCGCTTGCTTGAATCATTGGTGGCCCCATACGCCGACAAGGACTTCCTTGCGAAAAAGAAGGAAATTGAAGACCGATACAAAACAGGCAAGGACCAAGCCGCCCTCTATTTTGACAGGTATTCAAACGTCATTATACTGTGCGCAAGGCTTGGCATGCTTCTTGAACAAATGGGGGATGAGGGGATTTGAATGGGCCGCTTTGTTGGGTATATCCGAAACAGGCTTCATAAGCAAAACAGGAACTACCTTTGCGCCATAGTGGGGCCGACAGGAAGCGGGAAGTCCTATTCGGCCCTTCGGCTTGCCGAACAGGTGGATAGCGGTTTCAATATGCTGCAAGTGGTTTTCACCCCCCAAGAGTTCATGGCCCTTCTTAACTCAGGGACCCTTAAACGCGGAAGCGTGATTGTCTTTGATGAAGCGGGGGTTGCGGTCAATTCCCGCAACTTCCAAACGGCAACAAACAAGCTTCTGCATTTCATTACCCAAACCTTCCGAAGCATGAACTATTGCGTGATTTACACTTGCCCCGACTTTACCTTCCTTGACAAGGGAATCCGCAAGCTTGTCCATTCAATCCTTGAAACAAAGAAGATTGATTATGAAAAGGAATTGGTATGGGTCAGGCCCCTGATGGTTGAAAACAATCCACAATCAGGAAGGATATACATGAAGTTTCCCCGCTTCCATGATGAAGCATACCCACGCATGAAAGTAGCGATTACCAAAATGTATTTCCATAAGCCTTCGCCCGAACTCATTGAAGCATACGAAGACCGCAAACTGAGCTTCAATAAGAAACTGCAACTTGATGTTGAGGCAACCCTAAACAAGGATGAGGCCAAAGGCCAGCCACAGGAAATAGTCAAGTCGGAACTGCAAGCCATATATGACAGCATAGCCCAGAACCCGCAGGACTACCTGACCCAAAGAGGCTCATTAAACGAAGGGAAGATTGCGCTTGACTTTGGCATTGGTGGGCGAAAGATAGACAGGCTCAAACAGCTATTTTCAATTAAGGGACACACACACGCCTTATACACATCTTCAATTAAGCAAGATACAAACACACACACCAAACAAGTGTAGTAGGTGCAACGGCAAAGATGATGAATGTTCGGAAAGGCGCACGCACATAAGTAGGGTGGATATCATATAATTCTCAATGAGGGGTGCAATATGAAAGTTGCCTTGTATGCAAGGGTTTCCATTGATGAAACTTCAAAAGAATCTTCCAAGTATCAGGACCCTGAAAACCAACTTATGCCAATGCGGGAGTTTGCCAAGCGCATGGATTGGGAAATAACGGAATTTGTAGAACGGGCTTCGGGCGGTTCCGATAGGCCGATATTTCAGGAACTACTTGGCCGCGCAAGGCAACATGAGTTTAAGGGCATCCTTGTCTATTCTATTGACCGTTTCAGTAGGGAAGGCATACTTGATACCCTGACCTACATTAAAGGGCTTAAAGAGCGCGGAGTGTGGCTTAAATCGCTTAGGGAAGAATGGCTTGACACTGATGGTCCCTTTACTGAACTCATGCTTGCACAGTTCGCTTGGTTCGCAAGCTTTGAGCGCAAGAAGATAAGCGATAGGACAAAGGCGGCCCTTGCCAAGCGCAAGGCCTTGGGCCTAAGCCTTGGCCGCCCTTTCAGGTGCAAACTTTGCGGATGGTCCCATAAGGCAACCAAGCAATGCCGCGAACCAAAGAAAACGGTCCCCCCTGCATCTGTCCCCGAACAAGCCCCAAGCAAATAAACACCCGTTTATTTTGGCAAGGCGTTCGGATTATTCCCTTCATTCTGAAAAATGCGAACGGGCAGTTTTAAAAAGAATGGAAGCCCAATTTGAACAGGGGTTCCTATGAAAGAAATGGAAATGCTGAAACTAACTTTGGCATTGGACCAGCGATTTGAAAAGGATAGGTCCTTGACAAGGAAGGCCCGCGACACTTTGGAAGCCGAACTTATGAACAAATACGGGTTCAAAGTGAAAAGGGCAAATGAAATAATCAATGCCTTCATTGAATCGGGCCGATTGAAAGTCAAAATTACCAACGTCATATATCAATGCCAAGCTTGCGATACAATAACCAAAGCCCCCTCTAATTCACCCCGACCAAAAGTTTGTTCCGCTTGCCTACGAAGAAAAATGAAAGAGATTGGGGAAGATGATAGGTGATATTGTGGATATGAAAAACGTAAATAAGGATTTTTTCATAAAGGCGGCCTGCGTGATACTCATTTTCATTATCTTGGCTCTGTTTGCGAATCTGAGATTTATAGTACAAACGGCGGGCGCGGTCTTGGTATTGTGGCTTATATGGCGTTGGCTGAATGGTGGGAAGAAGAAACAAGCAAGCCCGCAAACCAAATAAACAGCATAAAGTTGTTTGTGCCAAATGCACAAAAGAAGGCATTTACCGACGTAAAACATGAAAAAGGCAATAGGGCAAAGCCACGCTGAAAGTCTAAGACGTGAATGTGCTACTGAGGTAATGCAAGACCCATTCAAAAGTAGCTTCTGAGCAAAAACAAACAGTTCTCATCTGAGAAATCTACGCCTTCTTCGTTTCATTCGTGCCGGTCGCAACTTCGTCCGCAGACGCCTCTGCCAGCTCTCGCTTCACCAAATCGGCAAATGTCTTTGACCATTCCTTGTCCACTTTTATCCAATCCATGCTCCCACTATGCACTTTCTTGAGCAGATTGTTCATCGCGGTGGTGCACTTGAGCACAAAGTCAAGCTCCAAAAATTGTGTATGTTTGTATTTTTCAGAAGCCTCAAAAATCTGAGAATAAAGTTTCCCTTTCAGGAAAGCCTCCATCACATATTGCTTGGGTGTTATGCCTGTCTCGTCGCTTCTGCGCTCGAGCGCCGGGGGCACAAAATCCAGCTTCAGGTTCTTTGCAATTTTCCCAATATCAGCATCCACCATTGATTTGGCATTTGCCGCTGGCTCGGACATGAACAGGCAGCGTAAATTGGTGGAATCTATGTCTTCTCCGCGTTCCAGGTCAAATGTCTGCACGAACTTGTGCTCCTTGATGTCAGTCTCATACTGGAAGCCCAGTATCCTGTACACGCGCGTTTTCCTGCCAAACCGGATCTTTTTCAAAAATGAATACCTGTCTGTGGAAAACATCGAGGCTGCCGGTATTCCAAACACCGTTTCCAGCCTGTCCTGCACGTCCTTTAGCGACTGGGCGTGAAGGTTGTAAAGAAGGAAAATGCCTGGCTGGGTATTTAGCATGTTGATTACTCCCTGGATGGCGGTGCGCGAACGGATTTCGTTGATGATGACGCACGCATCCCCCATGCGAAGCGCCGCGTTTGTCATGGAAACCAAGTCAAGTTCGCTTGTACCAACTTCATCTCTATCAGAAGACTGCACCTGCACCGCACCTATATGGAAGCCCTTTTTCCTGTATGCCTTGACCGGGATTTCCTCAATGTCTTCAATCGGCAATATCCTTTTTTTGGTGCCAATCGCAGCAATTTTTGCGGACGTAAAAGATGTTTTTCCCACACCCTTCAAGCCAAGCACTGCCTCGGAGCAGCCCAATCCTACCATGACGTCGTCATAGCCCGCAAAGAAAGGCGACATGGCGTTGAGCTTTAGGTACATTGGGTAGGTGAATGGCTTGTCGCGCATGATGCGAAGAGCAGCCTGCAAGTCCCTAAACGTGGCTGGTGGCTGCTGCAAGTGGCATCTCATTGCAAGCCGGGTGAGCACCACATCAATAACCGGCGAGTTTTTGTCAAACTTTCTCGTGCCCATGGTGGATGCCACAATGTTCTTGAAAGCGTGTTCGAGCATTTCCCTATTATAGCGCCAAAGCGTGTGGCAAAGCCCGTACTTTGCATGTTCAATGTACAAAGGCGAGTTCTCACTGTCAATGTAAATATCTGTGATATTGTCCTGGTCAAGCGCCATGTTTTCAATAGGCGAGCCCAATCCCACTGTCCACGAGGCAGCTTCGCGCCCCATGGCGATTGCCTGTTCTTGGCTGATATCCACTTTCTCAAGCGACGCCTTGTCTATGAACTGTTGAGTCATTTCCCTGCTCTTGTCATCAAAAATAGTGCTATAGTCCACCATCTGGCTAATTTCCTTCAGGCCCTCCTGTATTGTAACGCGCAGCATCTCCTGCAGCTTAGGCGGCAAACTATCAACCACCCCATTCTCAATGGTGTAGATGTGCGCCTCACCACCAGGGACGTCGTATATTTTTACTTTCAATCCATGTTCCAGATCATAATTTGCTTCAGGCGCATCTACATGGGTTGCATCCTTGGGCACGGTAAGCATAAAATTCTGCATGAAAAGAAGCGACTTTAGCCCCAAAAGCACAAGGAATGCCGCGCGCATGTCTCCTGTTTTTTTGCAAAGCATGTACAATGATGACTTTGTGTAGGCATCAAGTATTCCGTTCATCCAGGCATGGAAGTTTCGGTATCCTTCCACGAACACCGCTTTTTGCGGATAGGGCTCATTATATCCCCTTATCACCTGTTCTGCCACAAGCGGGTTCATGAACATGTATTCGTAAAAGTCCTTGAGCAACTTTTTTCTCTGCAAATAATGCTCGTCCTCGGGCTTTCCATATGTTTTCTGGTTGAGCATTATGCCCTCAACCTGCCTGATAAGTGCGTCATACTCGTAGATGATGGCGGTTTTGTCCTCGTTCAATTCCACCAGTATCTCTTCCTCATACCTCATGGTCTTCCAAAGATTTGGGAGCGCCGAGGTCACACGCAGATGCGAGTTGATGCACTGCGGCGTGGCAAGCCCGAGCCCGCAGGTCGGGCAATCCATGATAA